>JAEEGJ010022601.1_pt1 | contig 13332 bp, 8 predicted proteins | sample 8958761 | NCBI WGS metagenome assembly JAEEGJ01 (sample SAMN16246546, study PRJNA631951) | gut metagenome | biome: gut microbiome; feature: rumen; material: RS-attached | host: Bos | place: Iran: Karaj | collected 2018-10
AAATGATATTATCAGTTTGCGAAGTGGTGTGTTAAACTTTATTCGTATAAATCAAGATTTGTGGCCTGATGTCGCGCAGATAAGATTATCTGAAGAAGAATTGGCCGAATTTTCTGATGTAATCGCATCTGGGTTCATAGATAAATATTCTGTTCGTGGTGGTATAATCATAGATGCATATTTGGCATTTGATTTTAATCTGCCGACAAAACGCGTTGCCCAGATTGCAAAAAATATTGGTTCTGATGCGGCATTGGTTGGTGCCGATGGTGTCGCATACAGTGATTCTTGGGCCGTTACCGCGCCTGATTTCCGCGAAGGTAATTTGGTTTATAAAATAACACGTAATCTTTCAGATATTGATATGTCACGGTTCTTGCATCGTGGGTCATCGGGCGATGATAATCTGAATATGATGGAACGTGATTTAAATATGGGCGGACATGATGTTTATAATGTTGGTGGTATCGTTGCAAAATCATTACAGGTGCGAAATTTAGATGCGACATTTGTAAATTCAGATACGATAGATGCGAAAAATGTCTATTTCTCATCAGGCGCAAATGTTAATGGCGATAATGTTAAAATTGGTGTGTTGCGTGTTTCTGGGGATATAAATGGTTTTCGTAATATAGAAGCCCAGCGTATAAATAATTCTGCGTATACGGTTAATGGTCGTATAATTACGGATCGTGCAACGATAAATAAAAGCATAAATGTTGCGCAAGACCTTACATTAAAATCAACAACATTGCGGACAATAAGTGGATTTGCCGGTATGACGGTTGGTTCATTATATGCACCGTACATATACACCACAGAAATAACATTTTATGAAAATTTTGGATTAACGGTATCGGGGGAATTGTTGCTGTCAACGACCGCCCCAATAAAATTAGGTTCGTGGAGTTTCCCATCTACAACCCCACCATTATTTAAAGCATTAAATTTAACGCGTGCGGCGATTCCGGCGATGCCGGGGGCAGATGAATTTAACAGTATACTAGAAAGCGGTTGGAAAACAAAATGAAATATAAAAATCGTATCTTTTCAAATTTATTTTCAAATCGTGGAACGGTGCTGATAGAATTTTTGCTGACTATCGGATTGGCGGCGACACTGATGCCATTTATATACAGCTATCAACAACGTGCGGTTATGCGTGCAGAAAATTTAAAGGTTGCGCGCAATATGCAAAAAATACAATCTGTATTGGAACGCTATATTGTTGAAAACAAAGATAGCATGCTTACCACAGTTGGTCGCACAATATTCAGATTAGAATTAGCCGATTTAATGCCATACGGTTTGGATGCAGATTTTGTGGAGTCGTCCCAAGATAAATATCAATTGCGCGTTTTAAAATCTATGGATGCCAGTGACCAGGCCTCGCTTCAGGGCATCATAGTTTTTGATGACCCCGATATTACACCAATTCGTACGCGTGAAATTGTTCAAATGGGCGATGACAAAATCGGATTCATTGACGGTACCAAGGGATACGGTGGATTTGGGACATGGCGTACCGATATGGTTGATTTAGATATTGAAAATAAATCGGGCATTATTCAAACAACCGCGATAAATCGTGATAATTCACTATATCTGTGGCGTGTGCCGTCTGAATCTGCGGCGGATGCAACGATGTTGTCGGCATTGAATATTGGAAATCGTGATATTAAAAATGCGACATTTGTAAATGCCGCAGGATTATCGTTGGCAGAATTGTTGGATGTCCAAAAGATTTCAACAAATGATTTAATATTTACAAACCGTACAACCATAGATACGGCATTTAATACACCGATTGGTGTGGTGTCGGGCGCGATGTCTGGTGATTCAAAAAATATTGCGGTATCTGGAACATTAAATCTTGCCGATACGGCCAAGGTTTCAAACCTTACGGTTGATAATTTGTGGGTTAATAAATTAACACTTGGTGGGCTGTCCACCCCCAGTGATAGCGTTTCAACATTGCGCGCGACGGGTTCATTAGATATGACCGAAGGCCGCGTAAGTGCACTGTATGTAACGGTTGGTTTTACAGGGTCTTTGACACCGCGTCTTGTGGTAAAAAATAAAATCACAGATTCAACAAATTCAAATTATTTTTGGGATTTGCAAAAAATGACTGCGAATTTTGCCGATATAAATTCGCCGACTTTATCGGATATGGCGGCCAAGATATTGCGGAAAGAATCTGTTTCAGGGTCTGCGACGACACGAATATTTAGTACTGTTGTTGCGAACAAAAATGCAACAATGGCGGATTTTATGAACGCAATACGTGATATTCAGCAAAATGTACGTGGGAAATATCGCATGTTGAAATTGGAATAATTTATGGTATAACAATTATAACACAGGAAATAACATGAAAGTAAAATGTGATATTTGCAAAACAGAATATACATTGACCGATGTACCAAATGGCCCAGTGCGCTGTGCCGTTTGTGGCAAGGTTTGGACACCGCAACGCGCGGGTCGTCGCAGCAGTATAATGGTCTTTGTCGCATCGTTGTGTGCGTTACTTGCGGCAACGGTGTTTGCGGTTGCGGTTATTATAACATCGCGTCGTGATGACCCAAACAAAAGACCATTGGTTGCCACAATTACCAAGGTTGAAACAATAACTGATGCAACCGCACCAAAAATTACGGTTAATGGAACGGTAACAAATCGTTCAGACGACATATATGGATTGCCAGATTTGGTAATCGTGCTGTATGATGCGTCGGGTTCGCCAATCGCACGACAAAAATTTATGCCATCGGCAACATTATTGGATGCGGGACAATCGGTGGAATTTTCGCATACAATATCAAATGTGGTTCCGGGGGTAAAACGTGTTGCGGTTGAATTACTGGAATCAGAGCAGGGAGGGGCAAAATAATGAAAAAACTTATTGCATTGTTTGCATGTGTATTACCTATGTGTGCGGCATTTGGGGATAACCCACCACCGCAACCACGGGTTAGTATATTTTCAACAACAACTGACTGGTCGGCCCTGACAGGATTGCCATTGCGTCAATTTGTTGGAAATTTTGATTGGGATAATTCTGATGTGAAACAGGGTTTGGTTTTGTATTACTTGGATGCGTTTCCGTGTTATGGCGAAGCGGACAGTGTTCGCATATGGTTGGGTCCAAATAGCAAAAGTGAAGGAAAATTGCGCCTTGTATGTGTACATTCACCAAAAAGTATAAGTTTTGCATGGCGTAATGCCACACGTGATGCGGACCAGGCACAAAGCAAGGGGATATTAACATGCCCGGTAAGTGGCGAATACGAATTAAAAATTGATATATCTAAATGCACAATCGGTCCCGAATGGAAGGAATACAGATAGACCATGACCGACACACGCGATTTTATTGTTAATTTGGAATCTGCCGGTGTGCGATTAGATAAATTCTTGGTCGGCATGTTACCCGAATTTTCACGCAGCGAGATTCAGCATTTTACAATTTCGCGTAACGGTAAAAATGCAAAGTTTTCTGACAAGGTTAAACCAGACGATAAAATTACGGTAATAATTCCTGATGTGCCAACCGATGTTGCCACCGATAACATATCCGATGACATTGATTTGGATATATTATACGAAGACGACGATATTATCGTTGTGAATAAACCGCGTGGGGTGGTTATGTATCCATCGGCGGGTAATAAAACCGGGACATTTGTTCAAAACATATTGTCGCATACGCATTTGTCGGCATTGGGCGGTGCAACCCGTCCAGGTGTTGTGCATCGTTTGGACAAAGATACCAGTGGGGTTATGGTTTTTGCAAAATCAGATGCGGCATATCGTGAATTGGTGAAAGTTTTTTCGTCCCACAACCTTACGCGGAAATATGTTGCGTTTGTTTGGGGTGTCCCAAATTGGACAGGGGCAGATATTACCGGCAATATTGCGCGTTCTTCACGAAACAGACAGAAAATGACCATGGTCAAGACCGGGGGTAAACCTGCGCACACAATAGTTGATGTTTTAGATGTGTGGACGCGTGCCGGTGTGTCGGAATTTCGTTGCACGCTGATGACCGGGCGGACACATCAAATCAGGGTTCATCTGTCCGCACATGGTTTTCCGGTTCTGTGTGATCCAATTTATGGTCGTCCGGCTTCGCGATTGGGTTCGGTTCGTAATCCAGACCTGTTGGAATTTCTAAAGGAACATACCGGCCAAATGTTGCATGCCCAGATTTTAGAGTTTGCGCACCCAATAACTGGTAAAATGATGAAATTTAAAACAGATTTGCCCGATGACATGTTGGAACTGCGTGCGATTTTAGACGAGTAATTATTTTTACAACATTTTGGTGGTGGCAATGACCACTTTTTTTCTTTTTTTTTATTTGGTTGTATGATATAATTAATTGATACCAAAAGGGGACCGAGAATGAATATTCTGATAAAATATAGTAGTTTTTTGGCTGTTTTGTGCATGTTTGACGGCGCAAATGCGGATATACGTGCGGGCGCGCCACGAACCACATCGGCGACATCACCGCGGGTTTCTTTGGCGATTAAACCGACCCAGGGCGCTATGCAGGCACGTCGTATTCCAACGATGACAAAAACAATTACGACAACGGCGACGACGACCACCGCAACAACCAGCAGTTCTTCACTGTTATCACAACAGGAATGTATAGAACAATATACTGACTGTATTCACGATACCAACGCGTGTGGCGGTGATTTTGAAGAATGCACCACGAAACCGTTGTTCTATACGAAAAAACCCCAATGTAATAGCGTTCTGTTGCAATGCGGAACCGATGGAATCTATGCCCTTTTTGGAACATCGGATACAACGGCATTTGCAAACAAGGACAGCAATGAAAATTTCGTTTATCCAACCGACGGCAGTATTCTTGGTCAATTCATAGAGGCCGGACATATCGCGAATTTGTTGGATAAAAGTCAATGTGTAAAGCGCGTTACATCATGTTTAAAGAAAGACAGTGTATGCGGTGAAAATTTTGAACTTTGCACATCAAATTCCGAATTTAAAAAGCAGAAAGTATTCTGTGAAGCAATGATTGCCCGTTGCCAGAATGATGGTATTGTGGAATTGTTTGGACCACACGCCAATGTGGCATCTAATCCCGAAAGTGGCAGCCGTTTGGCAATTATGATTTCCGAAGGGTCTGATTTGGCGGCGGTTAATGCGGTTTCCACATGTTACAAGGTCGCAGATCAATGTATCTTGTCCACATGTAATGCAAACCCATACAAATGTATCACCGACAGCAGTTTGAATGTTGCGGACATCGTAGATGCGATTAAGAACGATAAAAAGGTTAAAGAAACCGACAAGGATGCCGCAATAGCGGATGCGCGGACATCTGCGATGGTTAACAGTTTTATCCGTGGCGCATGTATGGATACGATTGGTGGAAACAAATATTGTCATATGACGGTTAACGAAGGCAAGGTTCCAAGTGCGGCTGATTTAATTGATGAATTTGAACGTGAAAATGTATACGACGATATTTATGCATCACGTATGAATGCTGCAATGCGTTCAAAAATTCAAGATTTTGCAAATGAATTTGATGCCGCGGCCAAAGAAAAATGCGTAGATACCGTTATGGCATGTGCAATGCGTTCGTGTGGGTCTGGCGTTGGTTCAATGTGTTATAAAAAGGTCTTTGGGAATAATTGCGATTCCAAACAGATAGGTTCTGGGTCGTCATCGGCAATTCTGTCAGCATTGAATCGCTCATCTTGTTCTATTAATGCGGCGTCCACATATGGCGAAATTAAACGTGGATGCGAAGCAATTGTGAATACCGATGCAAATTGTCAATATGCGGCTCAGGTCGGAAAAACAGAAGGTTATAATTATAGTTACAGCAGTTCCGATACATTTGGTACGGTGTTCCCACAGTTTGGGAAAGATGACATAATTGGTGCGGTTAGTCGTTTGAATGCGGCATTGGCATCTAATTATAATGATGCGGCAATTGCGGCGTTGGCGAAACAATGCCGGACCACCGCGGTTAGTTGTATTAAATCTATGTGTGGTTCTGATTATGTGAATTGCTATCGTAACCGTACAGATATCGTTTCCGATACATATAAAACAGATAACGAAAAGTTTAATAACAGTATGAACAAGGTTGGTGGTGTGCTTGACTTTAACATTGTTCGTGGTTTGTGTGTGGAAACAGTTAAAAACACAAATGCATGCGAAGAACATTTGAAAATAAGTTCTGTCCGTTATATGAAATCTGATGACACAGTTGCAGGATGGGGTGATTCCAAGGATGTTCGTACGGCATGGAATGATGCGGTTAAGACCGGATATGGTCAGGGTGAAAATTACAGCGAACATAAATCAGATGAAATCTTGGAAGGTTGTATGGTCAAAACGGCTCAGGCAGGTACACCATGTTACAGCAAATTAAACAATACCATGTTCGTTGAAGATTGTGGATATGTTGACGAAGATGGTTGTGTATATGATTTGCCACATTATATAACAGAAACGGATTATGCGTTCAGTATGGCATCAGATACATTGTTCCAAGAAGTCCTTGGCGATATTGAAAAAGAAGCCCAGGCGAAATACAATGCAAAATTGACCAAGGAACAAAATATGTGTGTTGGTGGAAACAATGGTGGCCTTATGGGTGCGCGCGATATGTCCAGCACATATATGTGGGTTAAATTGAAATCAAAACGTATACCAAAGAATTACAGCACCGCAGGGTTGGGTGTAAATGACTTTACGGCAAGTAATGATTTGTATGGTTCGTTCTGTCGCGCACGTGTGACGATACAGTCCGATGATCCGGATGTTCAAACCGCGTTGCAGAAAAAGAATCAGAATTGGTCAACGGCGTACTTTGCGGTTGGTGATGTGTTCACATGCGGTTCATGGATCCCGCAAGATAAATTGCAGGAAATCGCATCTATGTTCGCGTGCAAAAAGGCCAAGAAAGAAGGCACAATAAAGCCCGACTTTGATTGCACCGGCAGCACCGGCGTCAGTGATGTTGGCCTGACCAACGGTCAGAAATGGGCTGTGGCGGGAACTGCGATTCTGTCAACGGGTGTCGGTGCCGGCGCAATGGAATTGTTGCAAAGCAAGACCGGCCTTGGTGGCCTGATGGGCAGCAGCGCCAGCACAATTGATACATGCCGAAGTGAATTTGATTTGATGATTTCTAATCTGAGATCTCAAATGAATAATCAAAACAATATGGTGGGTGAAGGAGATGCAAAATGCCATCGGTTGAAATGGAAGGGCAAAGGCGCTATCAGAAAATCTAATTTTGGTCAGTCATTCCAAAAGAAAGAACTTGTCGCAGATCAAAACGGGTGTGTAAAGGATGACGAGATTAGTAGTGTTATAGATGAAGCAGAAGGTAAGAAAGAAGAAATCTGTGGTAAGGATGACAAGGCATCAATTGGTAAACGTCTGTTGACGGACGGCATTGGTGCGGCGGCGGTTGCATTGCCAACAACCTTTGCGGTGCGTGATGCAATCCGTAATGGTAACCGTGCCAAATTCACCGCAGACGAAGAAGCGTTCATGCGCGAAGTTGGTGACCATATCTATTGCTTTATTGGTGCCAACGAAGCCGGTAACTATGGCGACCTGGTTGAAATCAGTGTTGATGAATAGTTAAGGTTAGTGCAAATGATTATTGTGTGGGGCATTCGCCCCACATTTTTTATCGGCACTTCTCACTAACACTAACCACTAATCACTACCGATTCGGCAATACGAATCGGGAACGAATCGGTTTTTTGCGCATTTTGATATGTTTTTTATTTTATAATCTGAATCATTATTAAAAAATTATGAAAAATAGAAATGGCGGATTTCTGCGGATTTTTGTCGCACTTGTCAGAAAATAGGAAAAAAATAAAAATATCTTTGAAAAAACGCTTGACTTTTTTGGAAGTTCAGTTCATAGTATACGGGCTTTCTAAGTTAGGGCGACTGTCAAAAGTGGAATCTAACCTCTGGAACGCGGAGAAAATCCGCAACATTGTGAATAAAAGCAGCTCATCAAATGATTTTTGAAAATTCAAAAATCTGTTCAAGAAGAGATATGCAGACAGTTGAATTTGGAAATATCCAAACTTTGACTAAGTCAAATGTGCATATCCTAGACAGGTAGTAGGTTTACGATTAAACCTCGTTAAAAACTTGTCTTGCGAATAATCATATAATATGTAAAGACGAACTGATATAAATGTCAGCTTTGTTTATATGCACAGGACTTAAACCACAGGTTTTTTAGAACTTGAGAGTTTGATCCTGGCTCAGAACGAACGCTGGCGGCAGGTCTTAGGCATGCAAGTCGAACGGGTGAAGCAGGGGCTTGCCCTTGTGGATCTAGTGGCGCACGAGTGAGTAACGCGTGGGAAACTGCCCATTACTGGGGAATAACGTTTGGAAACGAACGCTAATACCGCATACGCCGGAAACGGGAAAGATTTATCGGTGATGGATGTGCCCGCGTTGGATTAGCTTGTTGGTGGGGTAATGGCCTACCAAGGCGATGATCCATAGCTGGTCTGAGAGGACGATCAGCCACGCTGGAACTGAGACACGGTCCAGACTCCTACGGGAGGCAGCAGCTAAGAATATTGGTCAATGGGGGAAACCCTGAACCAGCCATGCCGCGTGAATGAAGAAGGCCTTCGGGTTGTAAAGTTCTTTTAGTCGTGAAGATGATGACAGTAGCGACAGAAAAAGCACCGGCTAACTTCGTGCCAGCAGCCGCGGTAATACGAAGGGTGCAAGCGTTGTTCGGATTTACTGGGCGTAAAGCGTCCGTAGGTGGTCTGTTAAGTCAGGGGTGAAATCCCGGGGCCTAACCCCGGAACTGCCTTTGATACTGGCCGGCTGGAGCGCGATAGAGGAAGATGGAATATCTGGTGTAGGGGTGAAATCCGTAGATATCAGATAGAACACCAATGGCGAAGGCAGTCTTCTGGATCGTTGCTGACACTGAGGGACGAAAGCGTGGGTAGCAAACAGAATTAGATACTCTGGTAGTCCACGCCCTAAACGATGCATGCTTGTTGTTGGTTTCCTTCGGGGAATCAGTGACGAAGCTAACGCGTTAAGCATGCCGCCTGGGGACTACGATCGCAAGATTAAAACTTAAAGGAATTGACGGGGACCCGCACAAGCGGTGGAGTATGTTGTTTAATTCGATGCTACGCGAGAAACCTTACCGACCCTTGACATCTTGGTCGCGATTTCCAGAGATGGATTTCTTCAATTCGGTTGGACCAAAGACAGATGCTGCATGGCTGTCGTCAGCTCGTGTCGTGAGATGTTAGGTTAAGTCCTGCAACGAGCGCAACCCATGCCCTATGTTGCCAGCGGGTAATGCCGGGAACTCTTAGGGGACTGCCTGCGTCAAGCAGGAGGAAGGTGTGGATGACGTCAAGTCATCATGGTTCTTACGGGTCGGGCTACAAACGTACTACAATGGTGACAACAATGGGTCGCAATGTCGCAAGGCAAAGCTAATCCTTAAAAGTCGTCTCAGTTCGGATTGTCCTCTGCAACTCGAGGGCATGAAGTTGGAATCGCTAGTAATCGCTGATCAGAATGCAGCGGTGAATTCGTTCCCGGGTCTTGTACACACCGCCTGTCAAACCATGAGAGTCGATTTCACCCAAAGTCGGTAGTTTAACGCAAGAGGACGCCGCCTACGGTGGGATTGGTGATTGGGGTTAAGTCATAACAAGGTAGCAGTACCGGAAGGTGCGGCTGGATCACCTCCTTTATAGAGAATACCGTTATCACGAAAACGGTCAAATCCAAGTGCGACTGTCTGAATATCTCTTTTATGAACAAAAGATTCTGGTATCAGCGGAATTACTGCCTGTTTCAGAATTTTTTTTACGATTGGGTCAGTAGTTCAGTTGGTTAGAATGTCGCTCTGATACAGCGAAGGTCGAAGATTCGAGTTCTTCCTGACCCACCATTTTTTTGATGAGGTTGGAATCAAAAATGTTCGTACATTTTTGATTCCAGATGTTCCAAGAATATCTTCGGAATCTGCTTTTATAAGGCAAACATTGTTAATCGGTTTTTATGTCACAAGTTAAACTTTCACAGAAATGTGATTGTTTGATTTGTTGAACATCGTAATCTCAAAAATCTTTCTAAAGAGTAATCACGAAAGTGATAATTCAATTAGATAAGCAAGAATCAACTAAAGCTTAGAAAACTCATTTAAGTTATTTTAAGTGTTTGAAGACATTCTCTTCAAGCATAAGATAAAAAGTAACAAAGGGTGTTTAGTGGATGCCTTGGCAATCAGAGGCGATGAAGGACGTGAAAGACTGCGATAAGCCCGGGTGAGGCGTCAATATCCTTTGACCCCGGGATGTCCGAATGGGGAAACCCAGGCCGTATGGCCTATCTGTGCCTGAATACATAGGGCCCAGAAGCAAACGCGGAGAAGTGAAACATCTCAGTAGCCGCAGGAAAAGAAAGCAACAGCGATTCCCTTAGTAGTGGCGAGCGAAACGGGACCAGCCCAGTAGCCGAGATTTTAGATAGCAAAACGCGATGGAAAGCGCGGCGATAATAGGTGATAGCCCTGTATGCGAAATCTAGTTTCTTGGTTCAAGAGTAGAGCCGGACACGTGAAATCCGGTTTGAATATGGGGGGACCTTCCCCCAAGGCTAAATACTCCTGATTGACCGATAGTGAACAAGTACCGTGAGGGAAAGGTGAAAAGAACCCCGAAGGGGGAGTGAAATAGACACTGAAACTGAATACCTACAAGCTGTCAGAGCCGGTTTTCCGGTGATGGCGTACCTTTTGTATAATGAGCCAACGAGTTATTATTGCATGCAAGCCTAAGCCGTTAGGTGTAAGCGAAGGGAAACCGAGTCTGAATAGGGCGAATTGAGTATGCAGTAATAGACCCGAAGCGGGGTGATCTAGGTATGAGCAGGCTGAAGGCGGCGTAACAGTCGCTGGAGGGCCGAACCCACTAGTATGGCAACACTAGGGGATGACTTGTGTCTAGGGGTGAAAAGCCAATCGAACCCCGTTATAGCTGGTTCTCCGCGAAAACTATAGAGGTAGTGTCTCTGGTGTTCGTCGTTGGGGGTAAAGCACTGAAATGGCTAGGGGGAGTAAAATCTTACCAAACCATATCAAACTCTGAATACCAACGAATTATAGCCAGGGAAACAGTCCATCGGTGCTAAGGTCGGTGGACGAGAGGGCAACAGCCCAGACCGCCAACTAAGGTCCCAAAATGATGATTAAGTGGGAAAGTGAGTCGAAATTCCAAAACAACCAGGATGTTGGCTTGGAAGCAGCCATCGTTTAAAGAAAGCGTAATAGCTCACTGGTCTATTAGAGTTTCGGCAACGAAAATGTAACGGGGCTAAAATCATTTACCGAATTTGCGGGTGGCACGTAAGTGTCGCGGTAGCGGAGCATTCTGTAAGCCTGTGAAGCGTAAGGCGCGAGCCGGCGTGGAGGTATCAGAAGCGCGAATGTTGGCATGAGTAGCAGCTAATCAAGGTGAGAAACCTTGACGCCGTAAGAGCAAGGGTTCCTATCCAATGTTAATCAGGGTAGGGTGAGTCGACCCCTAAGGCGAGGCCGAAAGGCGTAGTCGATGGGAACACGGTTAATATTCCGTGACCTGTGCGAGAGTGACGAATTTGGTAAATTGTTGTGCCTTATTGGATTGGCGCGGCAGTGAACAAGTTCCAGGAAATAGCCCCAGCATAGATCGTACCCAGAACCAACACAGGTGCTCGAGTCGAGTAGACTAAGGCGGTTGAGAGAACTATGTTGAAGGAACTAGGCAAAATGCATCCGTAACTTCGGAATAAGGATGACCTGTTTCAAGGCAACTTTAATCAGGTGACACAAACCAGGTGGGGGCGACTGTTTACTTAAAACCCAGGTCTCTGCTAAATCGTATAAGATGATGTATAGGGACTGACGCCTGCCCAGTGCTGGAAGGTTAAGCAGAGGTGTGCAAGCATTGATGTGAAGCCCCAGTAAACGGCGGCCGTAACTCTAACGGTCCTAAGGTAGCGAAATTCCTTGTCGGGTAAGTTCCGACCCGCATGAATGGCGTAACGATCTCCACACTGTCTCCAACATAGACTCAGCGAAATTGAATTCTCGGTGAAAATGCCGGGTACCCGCAGCTAGACGGAAAGACCCTATGAAGCTTTACTGCAGTTTCGTAATGGCACTAGGGCACATTTGCGTAGGATAGGTGGGACGCTTTGAAGGGCGGATTTTGGTTCGCCTGGAGCGGTTGGTGAAATACCACCCTGATGTGTTTTAGTGTCTAACCCGTGTTCTTGAACCAGGGCAGGGGACATTGCGTGATGGGCAGTTTGACTGGGGTGGTCGCCTCCCAAAGTGTACCGGAGGCGCGCAATGGTCTGCTCAGGCTGGTCGGAAATCAGCCGGTGAGTGCAATGGCAAAAGCAGGCCTGACTGCAAGGCGGACACGCCGAGCAGAGACGAAAGTCGGTCATAGTGACCCGGTGGCCCCGCATGGAAGGGCCATCGCACACGGATAAAAGCTACTCTAGGGATAACAGGCTGATGCTACCCAAGCGTCCATAGCGACGGTAGTGTTTGGCACCTCGATGTCGACTCATCGCATCCTGGGGCTGGAGCAGGTCCCAAGGGTATGGCTGTTCGCCATTTAAAGCGGTACGTGAGTTGGGTTAATAACGTCGTGAGACAGTTAGGTCCCTATCTACTGTGGGCGTTGGATATTTGAGCGAACTTGACCTTAGTACGAGAGGACCGGGTCGAACGAACCCCTGGTGTACCTGTTGTCGCGCCCGCGGCACCGCAGGGTAGCTATGTTCGGAACAGATAACCGCTGAAAGCATCTAAGCGGGAAGCTGGTCGCAAGATAAGATATCCCCATGAGTTCAGTTCTAGACTAGGACATTGATAGGCCGTATGTGTAAGCCCTGCGAGGGGTTCAGCTTAACGGTACTAATCGAACCATTGACTTTTTATCTTATCGTTTGATTTTTCAAACGATATGCTTGAAGAGAGTGTTAAAAGATTCTTGACATTCAATAATTTTAGATTATGATGTGTTCGCTGGATTTAATTCTGGTGATTATAGAGCGGGCGTCACCCTCTGTTCCATTCCGAACCAGACAGGGAAAAGCCGTATCGCCGATGGTACTTTGGCTTAAGCCACGGAAGAGTAGGTCGTCGCCAGAATTAAACCTAAATGACATGAAAACCGTTTTAACCGCCCATGTGGCGGTTTTTTTAACCGAAAAAGGAAATAAAAGGAAGAGAGGTTAATATGTCAAAAAATA
>JAEEGJ010022607.1_pt1 | contig 13329 bp, 9 predicted proteins | sample 8958761 | NCBI WGS metagenome assembly JAEEGJ01 (sample SAMN16246546, study PRJNA631951) | gut metagenome | biome: gut microbiome; feature: rumen; material: RS-attached | host: Bos | place: Iran: Karaj | collected 2018-10
AAACGGACACTTTACAGGTGAAAGGCACGAAAGGAGGGAACGGGATGCAGGCGGAGATGCTGGAAAACTACCTGGAACGGATCTGCGCATGGGCCCGCGGCAGAACGTTCTCCGAAGAAGAAGCAGAGGAGCTGGCGCAGGAGATCATTTACCAGGCTGTTGCCGGACTGGCCCGACTTCGGGATGAAAGCCGGTTTGAACCCTGGCTGTGGGGCGTTGCCTCGAACTGCGCGAAAGCATTCCGGCGGCGGAAGGGGAAGGAGCGCGCCCTTTTCCTTTACGATGTGCCGGAAAACCTGCTTACGGAAGCTGAAATACCGGATGAGAATGAAGAACTGTACGGAAAGCTGCGGGAAAAGATCGCCATGCTTTCCTGCTCCTACCGGGATATTATCATGCTCCACTACTATGACGGCCTTTCAACAAAAGAAATCGCGGAAAAGCTGGATCTTCCGGAAGGAACTGTGACATGGCGGCTTTCGGAAGCAAGGAAACGGCTTGGAAAGGAGTGTCAGGACATGGAAGAAAGCGCACTGAAACCGGTTGAAATGCGCATAGATATTTATGGATCGGGAGAATACGGCGACCGGATACCGTTCCCTACGGAATTTATTGAGGATGCGCTTGCGCAGAATATCCTGTGGCAGTGCTATGAAGAGGCGAAGGACACGGAGGAACTGGCAAAAACATGCGGGGTTCCGGCATACTATGTGGAAGACCGGGTGAAGGATCTGCTGAAGCGGGGCGCGCTGACGGAAACGCGGAAGGGAAGGTACCGGACGGACTTCGTGATCTGGACGGACATCCACGCGGAATACTGCCGGGAAAACGGAGAGGCAGCGCTGGAACCTGTCCGGGATGAGATGGTGCGGGCGATGCAAGCCTTCTTTGAACGGATCCGGGAAATTCCCTTTGACCGGGTCGGCAGGACGGACGGGGAACTGCAGTATCTGTGCGGCGCAATGGCTTTCGATTATATCGAAAGGGAATACGGACAGATGGAATATCCGCCGATTCCGATGAACTACGACGGCTTCTGCTGGAGATACCTGGGGAGCCGGGAAACCACGGACGACAGGATTCACATGACCCGGCAGGTGTGCTGTCCCTTACGGGACGGCGTTCCCTATGAGCACCGGGTGTACTGGATGAAGAGCCTTGGTTTCAGGGAAATGATGAAACAGGATGAGATCAGGGCCTGCTGGTCGCTGCTGGATCCGCAGGCTTCCTGCGAGAAGGAATGGATGACGCAGGCGGTCCGGAAGGGGTTTGTAAAGCGCAATGAGGATGGAAGCTTCAGCCTTGCGGTTCCGGTTTTCAGCCGGCAGCAGAAGGCGGCGCTGGACGCGGCGGCGAAGGAATGCTTCGATCCTGTGGCCGGGCGGTATGCCGAATGCGTGAGGCAGTTTGTGAAGGGATACCGGAAACTGTTTCCTGAGCACCTGCAGGACGATATGAAACGGGTGTGCCGGAGCCTCATCTTTTCCTTCTATGAGGTGACGGCAAAGCTGGCTGTGAAGGAAGGAATCATGGCAGAACCGAATCCGGAATGGATCTGTGACGTACTGATCGAAGGGTAAAAAACGTCCCCGGGCAGGTATGCCCGGGGATGAAATTTCAGGTCAATGCAGGACGAATTCATATTCTGAGATGAAGAGCATATGCTTCCGGTTTTTGCTTACACGTTCCGGGTCCTGACAGTCCGGATGTTCGGATGCTCGGAAAGAATGGTAATCAGATCCTGGTATTCAGTCTTGCCGGGCATGGACAGCGTGTAGACGTTTGTATAGATATTCTGTCCGTCCTGCGTGTTGTCCGCATGGAAATCCTGGTCAAGGATCTTGACTTCCATCCGTTCAAACGTATCCCGGATGTATTTCAGCGTCTCGTTCCGGTGGATAAACTGGATTTCAAGCCGCTTGTAGGTGTTCACATGCACGATCTGCTGCATCATCTTCAGCACGGCCATGACCACCAGGCAGGCTACCAGCGCCATGGTGGTGAAGCCGGCTCCCACAGCCAGGCCCAGGCAGGCAGCGCACCAGAGGGAGGCCGCAGTGGTCAGGCCGGAAATCCGCCGGTCGGCAATGATGATGGTTCCGGCTCCCAGGAAACCGACGCCGGACACAATCTGTGCCGTCAGCCGTCCTACGCTGACATTGATATGGGACGAGCCAAGCGCCACCACATGGGCAATGGTCTGCTGCTCCACCAGGCCGATCAGCGCGGCACCCAGGCAGACGAGCACATGCGTCCGCATACCCGCGGGCCTGTTTTTCATTTCCCGCTCGACACCGATGATTGCCCCGAAAATGACCGCGGCCACGATCCTGAGAACCATCTGCCAGAAAGAGAGCGGTTCCCCAAAGGTTACCCAGTCAAAAACCATACCATACCTCCGGTTACTTCAATGCGGAATTCACAGATGGATTCGGTTGTCTGTTTATATAATCATATCACACCGGACGGGTTCCGGGCAATAACGTACATGCAATCTGCCCTGCGCGGCAGCCTGCGGTCCGGAAAATCCGGCAATTCAGGACAGGACAGGGGAAGATTATTTACCGGTGAGCTGAATGAACAGCGCTGACAGTTCGGCACGGGTGACAGCCGTATCGGTTGTTCCGGCACTGCCCGGCACGCCCAGGGCGGCCAGGATACTTCCAAGGAAACCTTCGGTCAGCCCGGCATTGAGGTCCTGATCCGCGGGGATCAGGCCGCCGGCGCTCAGGGCAGCCCTGCAGGTTTCCGGATCGTTGGCTCCGCCGCCGATCAGCATATACAGTCCGCCGAGGAAATCACCCACGGTGGCAGGTTCATCCGGCGCGAAGAGACCTTCTTCCTTCGGCTGCATCAGGCCGTTTGCAAAGGCGGCATAGACGGCGTCGTGATGCTCACTGTCTTCCGCCACATCGGAGAAGGAAACTCCGGACAGGTCTTCTGTATGGAAGGGATTCAGGATCACATCATACAGATCGCTGTTGGCCTGCAGGGTGCCGATGGGGCCGGCGGTGCCGCGGGCACCTTTTTCCGACAGCAGGGCAAATACTTCCACCGCTTTTTTAAGGCTTTCGGGCGTTACGCTCTTGAAGGCACGCATCTGCTGCAGTTTCTCATCCGCAGGGCGTTCCTGCAGGATGGAAATAATCTGGTTCGTGGCGCCGACCAGTTCGCCGGCGGGCGTCGCGATGGCGGAATACTGGCGCATGATATATCCGTCGATCTGGTCCTGCGTCAGTTCCATGGAGGCCAGCTTTTCCGGGATGGAATCATACAGGTCAAAGGTGGCTTTTACGTTGGGATCCCGATAGGAGTAGAGGATCAGGCCGTTGTCACCGTTCATGCCGCAGGATACGCTGTACGCGCCCATCTGGTCCCGCAGGACCGGAATCAGCAGCTGGTCAGAGATGATCGAGCCAATGACGCTGAAGGCATAATCCGGTTCAATACCGAGCTCCCGGAAGGAGGCAAAGACACAGTTGTACTGGATATTGCCGTCCACGGAAAGGGCTTCCTTCCTGCCGGGCACCGGCAGGTCCCAGGCGAGGTACTCCCGTTTTTCAGCGGGGAGATCCGCAAAGAAAGCATCCACCAGGGGCGAGTTCACCGCGATGGAATCTTCATTGCCGGCAAACGTGGCAACGGCTCCGCTGCGGCTGGCCAGGAAAGACTGGATGCCCTGCAGGCGGGCAACCACCGCTTCCGGTTCTGCTGCCATCTTCTGCTCCAGGTTTTCCAGGAAGGTGTAATACGGGATATAGTTCAGGTAGTCCTGCACCCTGGACTGGGGATCGTCAATCCCGGCCTGGCGGGTTGTCACCGCCATAAAAGGAGCGGTGGAAATGGTGCTGCGGGTATTTGCTTTCAGGGCTGTGATCCTGTCGGAAAGCGCCTGGATATCTGTAAACTGTGTATGGAACAGGATTTCTTTCACGAGATCATAGCCGGCAGCCAGATCCTTGTCCAGGGCAATCCACTCGGCAGCCAGGTAAGCGCGGACGTCGCTCTTGTCAGGCTTGTCGAAGGAAACGATGTTGTAGCTTCCGCCCATCAGATAACGTCCGGTGAGCACGGCAAGCTCTTCCTTGGTATGGGTATCGGTGTCCAGCTGGCCCAGCAGCTGGGAGAAAAGACGCGCGTACTGGAGATCTTCCGGGGAAACGCCGCGGGCGTCCAGGAACAGGTCGATTACGCCGACGCCTTCCACACCGGCTGTGGCGTTCATACGGCGGACACCGTCCTCACCGGTTTCATCCGTATACGGGAACCGGCGGATTTCCTCAGGCAGGTCAGCCACAGTGACAGCCGTCAGGGAGGCAACCATCTCAGAGGTGTCTTCCTCTTCGGGCCTGGTGTGGGTGGCGTCAATGACAGCCTGCTTTTCCTCTTCCGCCATGCCGGCTTTGATTTCCGCCAGCCTGTCAGCCAGAGCGGCATCCTGCTTTTCCTTCAGGCCGGGTTCCGGATAGGTGGTGGTCAGGGTGTACAGCGCCGGATCCGCCAGCCATTTTCCAATGGCAGCAGTGAGGAGTCCTTTGTCATTTTCCTCCCGGATATGCTTTTGGGCTTCCATCTTCTCGCAGTACTCGAAGGGATTGCCGGTCAGGGCATAGCCGCTGGAGATTTCAGCAACGACGCCCTGGATCGGGCTGCCGCCTTCCAGCGCCAGTTTGCCGGTCAGTTCCTGGAGGGTTGCGCTTGCATCCACCTGCACAGGATCAAAACCGTCCTGCGCAATCTGCTTCAGGGAGTCATTGACAACGGTGCGGAACGCTTCCGCGTCATCCGGGTTGACGTTGTTTGCCGCAAAAAGCACAGCGTCATCGGGGCCGGCGGGTTCGCGGCTGCAGACGAAGTTTCCGGAAGGGAAGGCCTTTTTCAGGTTCTGCATCAGGGGGGAGCCGGCGGCTGTCAGCAGGATATCCGCATGGTCCATGATCCGCTGCTCTTCTGTGTTATCCCTCAGGCCGGGGCAGAGAATATAGTAATATACGGAAGACTGATTGGCGGTATCCGTACCTTCCGCCACCGCATAGGGGACGCTTTTGACAACGGGTTCCGTGATCCGGGCATAGCCGCTGTCGGAGAAGGAAAGATCCTGCTTTTCATACGGAGCGAAAGCTTCATTCAGCAGCTTCAGGAAAGCAGTGTAATCCTCAAAGGAACCGTACAGGAAAGCGAGACAGTTGGATGGATGATAGAACCTGTTGTGGTATTCCTTCAGGGAATCCCAGGTCATATCCGGAATGAATTCGGGAATTCCGCCCGGGTCCAGTGCCGCTGCGGCGCCGGGGAAGGTGACTGCCCTTGCGTTATCCTGGGCTGTTCTCTGCAGCGAGAGGGCACCGGTCATTTCGCTGTAAACGGTGCCGTTCAGCGTCAGGGGGCTGTCCATATCCTCCATTTCATACCGCCAGGCTTCCGTGCGGTAGATGCTTTCATCCTTCATGACTATCGGATGCAGGCAGGAATCCGTATAAAGATCCGCCATGGCAAGCAGCTGCGCTTCGGAAAGGGAACCGACCGGATAGCAGGTCATGTAATCGGCGGTATAAGCATTCACGAAGGTGGTATAGGACTGATAGATCAGGTTGAAAAACAGGGCGGAGCTGGGATACTTTTCCGAGCCCGACAGGGTGCTGTGCTCAAACACATGGGGCAGGCCGGTGTTGTCGACCGGCCGGGTCGGGAATGTCAGTTGAAAGGCGCGGTTGGTATCTTCATTGGCAATATAGAGAAGCTTCGCGCCTGTCTTCTGATGCTCAAAAGACACCAGGGTCGCGCCGATCATCTCAAAGGGGCGGATTTCTTTGACTTCGAAACCTTCGACTACATCGCCCGCGGCGGGCAGGCCGACAGCTTCGGCAGCGCCTGCCGGAGCCGGTTCCGCCAGGGCGGACAGCGTGCCGAGCAGCAGCGTCAGCACAAGGAACAATGACAGTAGTTTTTTCATTCTTTTCCCTCCGTTATGGTTATTTCGTTCACCCGGAGCCGGGAGAACGGTATACGAAGGCAGCTGATCTCCTGCCGGCCGGGCGGCCGTCAGGGAAACCAGATGCCGACGAATCTTTCATTGGATATCCGGGATGCTGTCCCCGGAATCGAAATGGAGAGTATCTGAGTATTCCCGGTCAGGGATACAATGTTACGGCTCTTTGCCTCAGTGCCTGCACAGCAGCCTCAATCCTGTCAGCCAGGACGTCAATCCGGGCACGGCTGTCGTTGATTTTCTGCTGTACCAGTATATCGCTGAAGAAGTTGTCGCAGAAGATATCCAGCATGGAGACCAGGGAGCCGGTATCGATCTGCAGGTCTTCGCTGTCCACGTCCCGCAGCTCCTTCGCAAAGCGGCGCAGGTCCCGGTTCGCCTGATCCATCCATTGATTGGCGTTGTCGATTTTGCTGTGCTTGATCATGCTGGAGATCAGGCCGCCGCCGACCAGGTCATAGATTCCCCAGGCACGGGCGGAGTCCAGCTGCTTTCTGGCTTCCTGAAGGCTGTCCAGGGCCCGTTCACCGGCACGGACGGCTTCATCGATTTCACGTCGTTCCGCATCGGGGCAGGAACCGAGGGGCTCCCCGCAGGAAAGGCTCCGGGTCGTGTACCCGGAATCCCGGGATTCAAAACGGGCTTCCTTCCCGTAATCCTCTTCATAATTCTCCTCATAATCCTCATCACGGCTTTCCCTCTTTTTCCGGTACAGGGCATAGCCGATTCCGATTCCAATGATGACAGCCAGGAATTCCATTTAACAAACCTCCTTTGGGAGAAGTGCCTCCCGACGGTCCTATATTAGCTGACCGTGAAAATGAAAAACAGATCGGATGCGGAGAAATAGATTCCGTTCTTTTTCCGCGCCCCGGCAGGAAAACAGGCGCCTGCAGGCTGGATGTCTTGATCCTCAATGCCTGCAGGCGCAAACGTGTATTTACATTTTTCATGCGTTATCAGATTTATAATAATAAATAAAGAAAGACTCCTGCCCCGGGGGCAGGAGTCCTGAACAAAAGCATAATAAAAGGATAAAAAGTTATTTCGCGGGCGGTGCGGCGGTGCCCTCATCAAACAGGCGGACGGGAAGGACCATGACCTGGGGCGGCAGGTTAGGATGCTCAATACGGTTCAGCAGCAGGCGGACGCCGTTGGACGCAACATCCTGCCCTTCTGAGAAGATGCTGGTGAGCTTCGGCAGATACGGGATATCTCCGCGGAGATGGTCAAAGCTGACGATGGAAATATCCCTGGGGATCTCCAGCCCCATATCGGCCAGTTCAAGCATGACGGGATAGGAAACCTCATCCCGGAAGGAAACAATCGCAGTATAGTCCAGCGGGAAGAGCAGTTCCCGGAGGGTGGAATCTGCCAGAGCTGCTTCCACCTTTTCCCCCGGAACAACCCGGATGTTATCCTCGGAAATACCATATTCACGCATGGCCTGCATGAAGCCTTCCAGACGGTCAATCTGCGAACTGGAACGGTTTTCACCGGACAGGAAAAGGTATTTCTTATGACCGAGTCCCGCCAGATGGACGCCGGCCAGGAAACCGCCCTGGCGGTCATCGCAGCGGACGTTATCCGTTACGATGTCGTGGATCCGGCGGTCCAGCAGCACAAAAGGCATGTTGTTTTTCTGCATGATCTCGATATGGGTGCGGTTGTTCAGATAGGGGAAATACAGGATGCCGTCCACGGACTGGGAGATGGCGGAACGGATCAGGTATTCACCCAGTTCTTCATTGAGACCCATGCACAGCACCATGATGTTGTACCCGGCCCGGCGCAGTTCACCGTCCATGACGGTCAGCATGTTACAGAAGTGCAGGTTGTGGACGTCGTTGACGATCACAGCGATATTGCCGCTTCTTCCTGAACGGAGGGTGGAGGCGAGGGAATTGCGGATATATCCCATCCGGACAGCAGCTTCCCGGATTTTCTCCCGGGTGGATTCCGGAAGCCGCGGATCCCCGCGGAGCGCCCGGGAAACCGTGTTGACGGTATAGCCGCACGCGCCTGCGACGTCCCTGAGGGTAATGCGGTTGACAGCCATACAGATCCCTCCGTGATTCAGATTAACGTTATTACAAATATTATATCACAAAAGGGTATTCAAAGACAATTTCTTCCAGTTTTACTTCTTTATAAACAATCGATTAACAAGATTTTATTGAAAATTTGTCAAAAAACGCTTGACAATTGACCAAATAACCTATATCATTAAATCAAAAGACAGGATTAACGTTAATCCTGCAAAAAAGGAAAAAAACAGAGGAGGAAAAACCCATGAAGAAACTGTTGGCTGTTCTGCTGTCACTGGCCCTGATGCTGGGCATGTGCAGTGCACTGGCGGAAGAAGCACCCATCAAACTGACCCTGTGGACATTCCAGGAACTGCATACGCAGCTGTACAAAGAGATGCTTGCAACCTGGAACGCGAATCCCGACAATCCGAAGCTGGACATCGACATGCAGGTTTATCCCTACGATGACATGCACAGCAAGCTGACCCTCGCCCTGCAGAGCGGCGAAGGCGCCCCGGATATCGTGGACATCGAAATCAACCAGTTCGCGAACTACCTGAAGGGCGACATCCAGCTGGCGGACATCAACGACATCGTTGAGCCCATCAAGGATAAGCTGGTCATGAGCCGCTTCAACAACTATGCCAAGGATGGCAAGTACTACGGCATCGACCATCACATCGGCGCCTGCATCATGTTCTACAACACCGAGATCCTTGAGGCGGCCGGTATCAACTACCAGGATATCAAGACCTGGGACGATTATCATGAAGCCGGAAAGGTCGTTCTGGAAAAGACCGGCAAGCCGATGTGCACCTGGGAATCCGCTGACTGCTGGAGCGTTTATCCCCTGGTTAACCAGCACGGCGGCGACTGGCTGACCCCCGAAGGCGAAGTCCGGATGGATGAGCCCGTGGTGATCAACACCCTGGCCTTCATGAAGAGCATGCTGGATGACGGAACGGCTGTGGCCTGCCCCGGCGGAAACCACCATTCCGAAGAATACTACGGCGCAATGGGCAGCGGCGCTTACGCTTCCGTGAGCATGCCGTTCTGGTACCTGAACCGCTTCACCGACTATATGCCTGACCTGTCCGGCAAGATGAAGGTTGCCCCGATGCCCCTGTGGCCTGACGGCGGACATAAATCCGCGCAGATGGGCGGTACCGGCACCGCAGTTGTGAAGACCAGCGCCAATGTGGACATCGCCAAGCAGTGGCTGGCCTATGCCACCCTGAGCTTCGAAGGCTGCGTCAAGACCTGGACCATCCTGGGCTTCGATCCCATCATGACCGATGTTTACGGCGCACCCGAAATGAAGGAGCCGAACAAGTTCTTCGACTACTACGGTGATGACATCTTTGATATGCTGAAGACCGTGCTGGATGATATTCCGGACACCTGCATCTCCGAATACTTCCCGACCGCCAGCGATATCGTCAAGAGCCAGATGGCCTATGACCTGGTCATCGGCGGCGGCGATCCCGAAACCATTGCTAAGAATTGCGCGCAGGAACTGAGAGACGCGATTGAGTAATCACTTCCCGATACGGGCCGGCCGGAGGGAATCCTCCGGTCGGCTTCTTCCGGTTATTTCAGTTTTCTCTGACGGAGGCTGATGATATGCAGCAGGTATCCCAAAGAAGACCGAACAGAGTGGCGGCTTTCCTGACCAGCAGGAAAGTGGTGCCCTATGTGTTTGTCGCACCCTTTGTGATCTATTTTCTCCTGATTTACCTTTATCCGACGGTTTCCACTGTTATGATGAGCTTCCAGCGGATTGACGGTCCTACAACAAGTGAATGGATCGGATTGAAAAACTACCAGAAGCTGTTTTCCCGGAATTTTATCCAGGCGCTGGAAACCAGTACCCGCTATGCGATCTGGGACGTGATCGTGCTGACGATTGTGCCGCTGCTTTTTGCGGTGCTCCTGCATTCCGGACTTGTCAAAGGATCTGCCTTCTTTAAATCCCTGTTTTTCATTCCTGCCCTGACATCCATTATCGTGGCAGGTATTGTGTTCCGCCTGGCCTTCGGCACCCAAGATACCGCACCGGTGAATGCACTGATGACAGCACTGGGCGGGCAGCCGCGGCAGTGGCTGATGTTTGCGGACAGCGGCAACTTTGTCCTGATTGTGATGACACTGTGGCGCTGGATGGGCGTCAACATTATCTACTACCTGTCCGGAATCCAGGCAATTCCGAACGACCTGTATGAAGCTGCTGAAATCGACGGCGCCAATCCCATACAGAAATTCTTCAAAGTGACACTTCCCGGCATCCGGCCGGTCCTGATATACGTGATTACCATTACCGTGCTTGGCGGTTTTGCCATGTTCACGGAATCTGTAGCCCTCTGGCAGCAGAGCAATCCCGGCGGAATCGGCCGTACGATTGTCGGCTATCTGTACCAGGTGGGTATTACCAAGGCTAACATGGGTATGGCATCCGCCGTCGGTCTGACGCTCCTGGCACTGGTGCTGGTTGTGAACCTGATCCAGCTGGTGCTGATGGGATTCTTCAGGAAGGAGGACGCTTGAAAATGAAAATGAGAAAGCACATTAACAAGCGGAAAGCCACCCTCTCCTTCCTGGCAACAGCCCTGATGATTATCTGGGCATGCGTGGCCATGCTGCCCTTTGTCTTCATGTTCTGCAGCTCGCTGAAACCCGGCGAGGAAATGCTGCGCAAGGGCCTGAGCCTGTCCATTGAGCCGGGCGTCTCCTCCTTCAGCAACTACAACGCGCTGAATACCTACCGGGACGGTATTTACTGGCAGTGGTACAAATCCAGCGTCATTATCATGGTGCTCCAGACCGTGATCGGCCTGTTCTTCGGTTCCATGGTAGGATATGGCCTGGCAATGTATAACTTCAAGGGACGGAACCTGATTTTTACCCTGGTCCTGGTGGTGATGATGATTCCGTTTGAGATCCTGCTGCTGCCGCTGTACCGGATGCTGATCCGCGCAAAACTGGTGGACAACTATTTCGGCGTTATCCTGCCGTACCTGGTTCCGCCTTTTATGATCTTCTTCTTCCGGCAATATGTGCTCGGCCTGCCCAAAGAACTGCTGGAAGCCGGAAGAATTGACGGCTGCACCGATTACGGTGTATTCTTCCGGATTATGGTACCGATTATGATTCCTGCCTTCGGCGCCATGACCATCCTGAGCGGCATGAACAGTTGGAACAACCTGCTCTGGCCGATGATTGTGCTGAGTACCAATGAAAAGTTTACGATCCCCATCGGTATGGGAACGACCATCACTCCCTACGGAAATGCGTATGACGTGCTGATGCCCGGAGCGGTGATGGCGGTTGTACCGATTATCATTATTTACCTGTGTGCCCAGAAAACCTTCATTGCCGGACTGACTGCCGGCAGCGTGAAGGGCTGAGCCGGGGAAGGAGAAAAAGCTATGAAAAAAGCATCCATGATTCTGGACAGAGACTACCGGATCGGCAAGGTGGATCCGCGTATCTTCGGTTCGTTTATCGAGCATCTGGGACGTGCTGTTTATGGCGGTATCTATGAACCAGGCCATCCGACGGCTGACGAAGCGGGATTCCGGAAAGACGTGATCGAAAAGGTCCGGGAAATCGGTGTTCCGATCGTCCGATATCCCGGCGGAAACTTTGTTTCCGGTTTCAACTGGGAAGATTCTGTCGGCCCGCGGGAACTGCGGCCGAAACGGCTGGACCTGGCGTGGTTCACGACGGAGAGCAATGAAGTGGGCCTGCATGAGTTTGCTGACTGGTCTGAAAAGGTCGGCAGCGAAATCATGTATGCTATCAACCTGGGTACCCGGGGACCGGAAAATGCCCGGGACATTGTTGAATACGCGAACCATAAGGGCGGCAGCAAGTTCAGCGACATGCGGATCAAAAACGGAAGAAAAGATCCACTGGGCATCAAGATGTGGTGCCTGGGCAACGAGATGGACGGCCCGTGGCAGATGGGACACAAGACTGCCACGGAATACGGACGCATCGCCAATGAAGCCGCCAAGATGATGAAGTGGGTGGACCCCTCCATCGAGCTGGTGGCGTGCGGTTCCTCTTCTTCCCAGATGCCCACCTTCGGCGACTGGGAGCTGACGGTGCTGAACGAGTGCTATGAGAACATCGACTACGTCTCCCTGCACCGCTACTACGGCAATCCCACCAATGATACCCCCGGCTTCCTGGCCCGGAGCATGGACCTGGATGACTTTATCCATACGGTGATTTCCATCTGCGACGCGGTGAAGGGGAAAAAGCACCAGAAGAAGCAGATCAACCTGTCCTTTGATGAGTGGAACGTCTGGTACCACTCCAACGAACAGGACAAGGAAATCTGGAAACAGGAAAAGTGGGGCCCAGCCCTGCCGCTGCTGGAGGATGTCTACAACTTTGAGGATGCCCTGCTGGCGGGCAGCATGCTGATCACCTTCCTGCGCAACGCGGACCGGGTGAAGGTGGCGTGCCTGGCGCAGCTGGTGAACGTGATCGCGCCGATCATGACGCGGAACGGGGGCGGATGCTGGGCGCAGACGATTTTCTATCCGTATATGCATGTGAGCCGGTACGGCCGGGGCACAGCGCTGAAGGCGATAGTGGACACGCCGGTGTATGACTGCTCTGATTACGAAGGGGTTCCGCTGGTGGACGCGACGGCGACGCAGGGAGACGACGGCAGCGTGACGGTGTTCTGCGTGAACCGGGACATGAAGGAGGACTTCTGCCTGGACCTGGACCTGCGGTCCTTCGGGGACCTGAAGCTGGAAGAGCACATCCTGCTGCACCATGATGACGTGAAGGCAGTGAATACCGAGGAGAATCCCGGCAACGTGGCCCCGGCGGCGGGCCCCGGCGGCCGGGTTGACGGCGGCAAAGCAGAGATAAAACTGCCGGCGCTGAGCTGGAACGTGCTCCGGTTTGTGAAAGCCTGAGCCTGACAGACAAAGGAATCAAAAACGGAGCCTTTCCTCCTTCCCGGAGTGAAAGGCTCCTGTTTTATGATAATACAGATTGTGGATCAGGCTTTCCGGATCTGACAGTCCGGGAAAGAAGAGGTATGTAACAGGAACCGGCGATCCGACGGGCGGTTTTTATCCAAACTGTTTTACCGTATGTCAGCCGGCCCACTTGCTCTCAAGAGGGAAATGGTTTATAGTAGATTCACAGAAATACCGTTTTACAGAATTTCATACAGGAGGAGGAACGAATCATGTCTATCCAGATTGTTGAGATTCCGAATCACCAGAACAAGGTACGTCTGCGCGTCGCCCACGGGCATTTCGCCACAAGCCACAGCCATATCAA
>JAEEGJ010022608.1_pt1 | contig 13328 bp, 15 predicted proteins | sample 8958761 | NCBI WGS metagenome assembly JAEEGJ01 (sample SAMN16246546, study PRJNA631951) | gut metagenome | biome: gut microbiome; feature: rumen; material: RS-attached | host: Bos | place: Iran: Karaj | collected 2018-10
GAAGTATGAGGATTCCACGTAGGATTTTGTATGTAAGCCATAAAACTGTGATTCCGCCAATAACCGTCAATGTCGTCAGAAATGCTTCCATATCAATAAAGAATAAGGTAAGTGATATATCCGTTCAATCCTAAAAGTGCAAGAAAGGCCAGCACGAAGATCAAGAGGTTCACCATCTGATAGGTGGTATGCCATCGGAAGGCGAGATGCCGCAAATCCATTACACAGAGGTCAAAAGCACCATCGAATGGCAGATTATAATGTCTGAGCATCCAGACAAAACCTCGGATGTAAGGATATGCATAAACTGCCAAGGCGACTACACCTATTATATATATGGTGGTCACACCGTCATTACACATCCTGAAAAGAATCGCAGCCAAGGGAGCAATGCCTGAAAGCATCAGTACACCTCCTTGCACCCAGAGATTGAAGACCACAGAGATCTGCTTGTAGGTAAGTCCGAAGAGCTTACCTAACCCAAGCAGAAACAGTACGCACACACCAAATGGCAGTAATGCCAGATCAATCCATCTGAACTTCCTTTTTAACATTAGAACAAGTTTTTTAGTGAAACGCTTCTGGGAGTTTCCCAATTGCGGGTGCAAAGGTACAACATTTTTTTGAATTCTCCAAATTTTACAAAGTGTTGGTAATCAATCATTTAACGTTTTGGCACACTTTTTGCTGTTTTCAGATTTGGGTAGAAATAATAGAAAAGTACCTCTAATCTATGATGGATTATGGAAATCCATTCAGTATCTTTATCGCCCTTTCTGCTGTATTTTCATCAAGTCCAAAGAACGGATTCACAATAAGCAGCTTCGGAATTTGATGCTCATTAAAGTTATAGGCATCTAAGTCATCAATGATAACATAATTACACTTTGTAGGACAATCTTTGAGCCATGCATCTATTTCGTCTCCACGGTTATGTTTTGCAGTAGATGGTGTAACATCTGTTACAAAGCCAGGCAACCCTCTGTATTTCCACATATCTTGGATTTCCTTATAACTCATAAAATCCTTCCATGTTGATGAAACTACAATATCAGCCCCTGTATTATCAATGATGTACTTGAGGTTCTTTACACACTCTGGATCAAAAAGTAAGCCATATTCATCGGAAATAGGCTCACCGGCTTCACTGAGTATGTGGTCATAATACTCCGTATCCATCACACCATCAAAGTCTAGAAAGATTATCTTCATTCTTTTGGTTGTCTAAGAGCCCATTTTACTTGATTTTTTTAGAACCCATCATCCTCTTTTGTAAAGGAGATAATGTACTCTTCTTTCTTCTCAACATTCTTAACCATTTTTTCTTAGCTCACCATGAAGATGAATAATGTTGGAACTGCCCGCCCTCTCATGCAGATCATCAACATTCTGAGTAATAATAGAAACCTTGTAGTCTTTTTCAAGGTCAGCAATCAATAGATGTGCTACATTGGGCTTAACTTCTGCTAACTGTTTACGTCGCCAGTTATAAAACTCCAAAGATTTCTCTGTATCATAATAAAGGCCGTCTGTACTTGCAAGATATTGCCACTCATTATTAGTCCACAGTTCATTATTACCACGGAAAGTTGCCAGTCCGCTCTCAGCGCTAATCCCAGCACCAGTAAAAAAAACAATATGCTGCTTTGCCATTACCAAATAGAATTAATTTGGCTGTTTTACATTAATATTTCTTCCTTGCTGTGAGGCTTCTCTCTCAGCCATAAGGGTCATTTCTGCATTTATGATGTCATGAGCAAAGAAGAAATTGAGTAGTCTTGTATAAAGATATTGTTTCAGATTGAATACCATTGGCTGATAGAGGATGCTTGCAGTACAAGAAACGTATATAGCCTGTTCTTCTTCGTCTATCTCATAGACTGTAGATACTGGGCATTTGCCATTAGCTATATTGATTGCTTTTATCAGCCTTTGTACCTCATCGTCATCATCAAGGCTGACCTTTTTCCATTCATAGTTCCATATTTCAAGGAAATGGCCACTTTCCAGAAAGATAACGAAGTTCATACCCCTAAACATGAAGCTAATTCCACCATTTTTTTCGTTAACCTCATACGGGCAGCCATATTCTTCTAGGATTTTCTTAACAATGGCTTTCATGGCTTCATTGTCTGGAACGGAAGAGAGTTCATCAAGCCTAGCCTTTACCATCTCCAAATACTCTGGGTAGTATATATCTGGAAATGACAAGGCGTATTGAAGCTCGTCTTTCCCCATTTTGGCAATCTCAGCTTCCCAAGACTTCAAAAGTGATTTACTATTATTACTCATTTCCAATCATTCTTTATTTCACATTCTATTCAGAAAGACGATTAAAGATGAAAGATATAACCAGTAGAACTAGCCAAATTGCAAGAAATACGTAAACACTGTTTTGTAGCCATTTCCTACTAACCTCATTATACAGATAGCGTCTTTGGCCTAATGAGTTCTTGGTCTTCCAATTACGCAATATCACGATAGCAATAATAGCAAAACCATTCAAGAATATGAGGCTAACGATGACAGTGAACTTACCCAACAAACCTAAAAGCCTGTCTGTCTCAGCGGCAACCTTTTCATTATGGTAATTAACTTCTGCTTTCACCAGAGCATCGTCAAGTACTTGTTGCGTGTAATGAAAATCTTTAGCGAGTCTGTCTTTTAAAAGCTGTATATATTCTGGATTATAACCACCAGAGTTTTGGAGAATGCTAACAAGTTCATCCTCACTCATTTTATTGATACTCTCTACCCAATAGTCGTAATTTACATTTCGTCCCATATTTGTTTGTTATAATTGTTATGTGTCTAATCATATATACAATCTGGATTAACCTCTGAGGGTGCATACCATGTGATACCGTACTTCTCTTTGAGAATCCTTTTCTTCATTGCCCATATCCTATGACAGCTACCAAGCTGTATAAACAAGCGTGCTGCATGTTCTGGCTTATCGGGGTACATCTCCAATAGTCTTTTAGCCTCCTTAATCCTGTTCGACTTCTTTCTGAGGTATATATCATATTCAGTTGGAGCACCAAACTCATCATCATATACAGTTTCTTCGTCCTCTCCACCATCTGCTAAGTAAAGCTCCATATTCCTAATACCATCTAAGGTGAATTGGGTATATACTTCTTTCTCTACCTCTGGCAATATCTTTTGGAAATCTGGAGATTGTTCTATGGCCTTGTTATGCTCCCGATATTCATTTGCTAGCTCGTCTAATTCTCTCTCCAGATATTCTAATACTTCCATGTTGTTTTATATTATGTTGAGGCTACCACTATTAATAAGGCGATAAATAAGTAGATTTAACGCATAATCTTTATTCAATGTATTTTATTTGCCTTGTAAATAATTCACTATAGTCACCATTCTCATCATAACATCTGCATTCTATCCAATTACCATAGTTGTCACAAATAAAGTCCATTGTTTTGTTATTTATTTTAGCTTTAGTAAGTATTCCATTTAAATATTCATATGTTCCATCGCCGTCTTGAAGAATATTACCATCGAAGTCATAAATCCATTCTTCTGTAACTGAACTTGGCTTTAAATGTGGAAAGAATACCTTAATACAGTCTGGATAGTTTGTTGGGGCATAGAATGGACCATATAGTCTTAAATAATCAACAGCATCCTTTAATTCTTTAGTACAACCAGCCTCCATGTATGTCATAAGGGATTCTAATCTTCTTATTTCATTAAATATGCTATTGACTACATTGGAGGTGCTGGATTGCATATTAACCATATAGTTTTCAAAAGAAGGAGTATTACTGTGTATGGCACTAGCACTAAGAATAGTACAATCTCTTTTTTTTATTTTTCCATCTGACCTGTAATTCCCCCATCTGTATTCTTTAATAAAAACATTTGTAATAGATACTCCAGAATTTGAGTATTTTGAGTAATAGTGACTGTATTCACAATCATTAATCCTGTTTACTATTTTAACTCTAGTTTCTTTAGAGTTCTCCTCTTTAATCAAGCCCAAAATATCATTATATAAGTATGTTGTAATTAATGGCGAATCCCCTTTGGATCTTACCTCTGTTTTATATATTCTTCCATTTAAAAAAACAGCTTTACTATCCTCATAATTATCTTCTGTGATTATTTCCTTTGAACGAAACCACCCTTCTTGTGTTGTTCTTTTTACTTTATATTTTGACAAGACAATACTCTTTATGGCATTACCTTTATTTACTTTAAACCAATCCATATTATGAGATAAAAAAGTTAGTAAGTGTAGTATGTTGTTTCAATGAGTACATCATACTTTTATTTGTTGTTTTACCAGATACTACCAGTGTGTCAAATCCCAAACTCATAAGTTGCCTAACAAATGCAGTATTGGTAAGTATGTATTGGGCTATGTCTCTGAGTTCAGAATCCCTAATGCTTGAATCGTTTTCTATTGAGATTCTAAAGCCACTTCTAAAAAACATCGTACTCATTTCATGTCTGAAACTTTGGTTTCCAGAAGTAATAGATACTTTACATAAGCGGTCTATCTCGCCCGTTACATAGTATTCGTGAAATGCTTCATTCATACTTTTTATAATTCTTACCCGCTCAAACGAGCCATCAAGCAGGGAATTAAGTAGATTTTTTAAAAACTCTATTATCTTCATTGTAATTCCGTTTCTATTTGTTTTTTGATTTTAAGTAATTCACTGTAATTATACCTATTCTTATTAATCAATTCTGTTAGAGTAGTAGCCAATTCTGATTGGTTAGGGTGCTTATCTGGATGGGCTTTGATAATTAAATCCTTATATAAAGATTTAGCTTTACCAATGCTTGCAACTACATTGATACTCTCCTTTACTGATTCGTTTTCTTTTTTATAGAAAAGTCTCTTAATCCAACTTATCATTGTAAAAGTAACTAACCAAATAGTTTATCCTTCAATATCTTATTAACCATATTCCATTTGTAATTATATACAAGTTCATCATTGAATGGATTACTTTTCAAATAGTCAAATTCTAATTCATCTACCAGTCTCCATAAATGTGTACGGCAGAACTGTCTTTGAGAATTTTTATTAAGGGAGTTTGCTAGTTTCTTCATATTCCCTTCATAATCCATTAGTTCTTGATCTCCTCCGTATTTCAACGAGATCTCTGTTTGTTCATCAAAAGTTGTTTCAATGGATTTTAAAAACTTATCTCTCTCTTTGCAATATTTACTATCATCATTTTGTGGACTGCCTATTAATGCCCATTCCACACTATAGACTAAAAAGAATAACAAAACCTTTGATTCCTTACTTAGTGTCTGAATTACTTCATAATCTCTTGAGTCCATATTATATAATTTACGCTAATCAGCCCCATGAAATCAGCAGTTAGTAGTTTTAAGAGTTGTGGAGCTATTGCCCACTATTCTGTTGAGGTTTGGACTACCCACTAATGTATAATGAAACAATAGTCCACAACCTTAGAATATATTATGCCCTTACAATAGGGTACAATAATCCTAATGAAGTGAGCCATTGTCTATCATCCACATTAGTTTGAAGTGTCCAATTACAACAGAGGATAACGAGCCAATCAACTCTTTTCTATTAAGTTTTGAGCCATTAAAGCGCACTCCCACGCATAGAAGCACTTGAAACTCAGTGGCAAATATATGAATTATTTTTCATATGACAAGCATTTTTACTCAAAAATCTTCATTTTGGGTATCATTTTTAATAATGAGCCTTACATACATATAAAAAAAAGAGATAGAGGCTTATGCCCCTATCCCTATTTATGAAAACAGTGGAGACAGGTTAACGTCTCGCCCAACAGCAGAATAATGCAGTTAATGCTGCAACATTCATCATTAGGGTTTCATTAAAATTCGGAACCCTCCCGCCTTTTCGGGCAACGAGGAATAAAGCGGAAGTATTGAGCATTATGCGCTACTTATCACTCGTTGGTAGTTTGGGTCCCTGTCATAATCCTTTTATTTCTGCATCCACCACGTACATATCGCCATCGGCATCGACCAAAACGTTGCGAGGGACAACATCCCAAACGAGGTATGTTCCATTGGAATATCGGCCTTCGTCGTTCTTTTGCTCTATTTCGAAGCGGCCTCCATTTGCTTGGCCTGCTCGAGGTTGCGTCTCATGTAGTCGGCAAAGTCTTTGGAGTTCATCGGAGATTTCTTACTTGTTATCAAGTGCAAAGGTACTACATTTGGTTGGCGTGATGCCGCCTTTCAGAGCACTCTGGCGCCTTTCGGCGACCTTTTCTCTCATCTCTAGCTTCTCACCTCTAAAAGTTGAGCTTGCGAAACTTTTAAAATTGAAAAGTACCTTAGAAAATATTGCACGCTAACTGGATTGCACGTGAAAAGTACTTAAGGAAAAAATGGTATCTTGGAGCTTTAGTTGATGAATGTACTAATATTTGCTGTAACTTATTAATTATTAAACGATTGTAAGTTATTCGGGTGGATGGGGTGACCTATCATGCGCAACTTTATATATAGCATTTGTTTATCGGTAGGCTAAATAAATATATATATATAAGTTTAGAAAACGTGACCAACCTCATCCACCCATATCCGTTAAAAGACGATTGGAAATTGTTCAGGCTCAGGCGGTTGCACGTCTTCATCATCGGATATTAACGTGTCTTCCATGAGTGTGCCGTTGCAATCTCACGCACGAAAAAGTTCAAAAAAAATGTGACCCTTGGTCAATTTTATCACGACTCAACAAAGGAAATGCAAACATTTCTTTGTATTCGCTGCTCAAAAATTTGGCTTTATGCTCGCTAAATCGTACCTTTGCATACGATTTTGAACAGGAACTAACACCAACGATTATGAAAAGGACAAAGAAGATGATGCTGGTCGCCATGCTTTCGACCGTATGTTGTACCAACGTGGCAGCACAGGGAGTAAACGTAGGTGACTCGAAAAATATGATAAGGATAGACGGGATCATACCTGTAACGAATATCAACATGACGCAAGGTCCGAAGTTGTTAAGTGACAACTCGGTGGAGTTCACCGTACGCGCTCCAGAGGCTCAGAAGGTGCAGGTGGACATAGGCGGCACGAAATACGACATGACGAAGGGCGATGGTGGCATGTGGACGGTGAAAACGAAACCGCAGGTACCAGGCTTCCACTATTACTCGCTGATAATTGACGGTGTGTCGGTGGCCGATCCTGCCAGCCAGTCGTTCTATGGCTGTAGCCGCTGGTCGAGTGCCATTGAGATTCCCGAGAATGGCATGGACGACTTCGAGGTGCAGAACGTGAAGCATGGCGAGGTGCGCACCGTATATTATTATAGTAAGGTGGAGAGGGCGTGGCGTCCGCTGATGATTTATACCCCTGCAGGTTACGACGAGGGCAAGAAGGACTATCCCGTGGTGTATATCCAGCATGGCGGTGGCGAGGACCATCGCGGATGGATGGAACAGGGTCGTACGGCTCAGATTATGGACAACCTGATAGCGAAAGGCAAAGCGGTGCCGATGATTGTGGTGAGTGCCAACAGTAACGTCCGCTCACGTAACGGCGGCTTTGGTGGCGGCTACAGCTGGCAGGGCATGCAGACTTTCCGCAGTGAACTTATTGACAACGTGATTCCCTTCGTCGAGAAGAACTATCGTGTGAAAAAGGATCGTAAAAGTCGTGCTATGTGCGGCCTCTCGATGGGTGGCGGACAGTCGTTCTACATTGGCCTGCGCTCGCCTGAGGTGTTTGCCAACGTGGGCGTCTTCTCAACAGGTATGTTTGGTGGCATTCGTGGGGCCTCGAACTTCGACTTAGAGAAAGAGGTACCAGGCATGCTCAGCAATACGAAGGCGTTCAACAAGCAGCTGGAAGTATTCTTCGTAAGTTGTGGTGAGCAGGACCCACGCATTGAATATACGCGCAACATCGTGAAGAAGATGCGCGACGGTGGTGTGGAGGTAAAGTTCAACTCCTATCCTGGTGACCACGAATGGCAGGTATGGCGCAAGTCGCTGCACGAATTTGCACAATATCTATTTAGATAATATAACATGAAGTACAAGACACTATTCAATCAGCGCAAAGCCCTCCGCTTCCGACAGTTTACACGGAAGGGGTATGCCTTGTTTGCCTGTCTGGGTCGCGTCGTCACCATTGGCGTATTGAGTGTGGCAACGCTGCGTGCAGCAGCTGTCACCACCCCCGATACACTCAGTGTCGTTGGTGGGTTAGCTACCAACATCGCAGACGATGAATCCCCAGACAAGGAAGCGACGCTCGACGGCGTCGAGGTGACGGGTTCACGCGCTCCGCTTGCACTTGGGCAAGCAGCGAGAATGGTCACTGTACTGAGCCGCGAAGACATTCTGGCGGCGCCAGTACAAAGTATTAACGATTTACTGAAAATGGTGGTTGGCGTCGACGTGCGCCAGCGAGGTCCCATCGGTGCACAGACGGACATCGGCATCAGGGGCAGCACCAGCGAACAGATCATCGATGCCGACCAGATTTATGTACTACAACAGGGCCGTGTAGTACAGCATGGAAGTCCTGACGAAGTTTATAGGCAGGGCGGTGTCTACAAGGACATCTTCGATGCCTCGGCCCGTAGCATGAATGTAGATAAGATAGCTAGCAATATAAATATATAATTAAGGTATGAAAAATATGAAGAGAAGATTAACACTTTTTGCTATCATGGCAGCAATGGTCTGCCAGATGGCCCAAGCCCAAGACGTGTTTACCACCAAGGGCGACGGAACGACGTACAGCATCAAGGGACTGGCGCAGATAGCTGAGGCGGGTGTCGAGTCATTGCCGAAGGACAATGGAAATGCAGCACCTCCGAAATACGGACTGACCAAGAGCATCACCATTGCCGAGGGAGACCGCTTCGAGATGGAAAGCAATCTGCATGTGCTGTTTGCCAAAGACGTCCGACTGACCATCGAAGGCGAGGCAGACTTCAGCAAAGCGTGGTCTGTGTACGACGTATATGATGAGAATGAGCAGACTGCAGCCTCGATTCGTTTGAAGAGCAAGGCGGCGACCTTCATAGACAAATGCGTATTCAGGCATCTCGGCGTCGAGGTGATGGGCGAAGGAGCCGTGCAGCTGAGAGCGTGCAGTTTCCTGAAGCATAATGGCTCTACGGCAGCGGCACTCTACTTCATCTCAGCCGGAGCAGCAGCCACCATCGAAGCCTGCATCTTCGAGGACTGTCAGAAGGCCGCCATAGGCAGTGCTGCCAACGCATCGCAACCCATGACCATCAATGAAAGCGTATTCATCAATAATTCGACAGCAAACAACAATATCCCGCAAATCAACATCACTGCGGCCAACCCAATCAACATTGTGGGGGGAACCGTGACTGGCAATCCCGAGCACACAATGGTTGGAGGAATCGGTATCTCGAACTTCATGGGCTATGACGCCAACATCACCATCCGAGACTGTCAAATTGAGGACAACCGCTACGGCATCGGGCTCGTAGGACCGGCTGCCCATATCCACATTGACGGCAACACGCTCAAAAACAACCGTTACGAAGTAAACCCGATGAACGGCGGCAGCGGCATCAGCCTCTATGACCCGTATGGACAGACAGAGGCCATTCTTACCGGCAACTACATAGAGGGGTCACTTTGGGGCGTAACTGTCATTGGCTGTAAAGACGTCAACTTAGGATGTCTCGACAAAAGCAATGCGTATAACCCGGGCGGCAACGTGTTCAAGGATAACGGCAATGGCGGTGAGTTGTACGACCTTTACAACAATTCTACACTAACTATCTACGCCCAGAACAATACATGGAATGTCAGCCAACAGACCGAGGAGCAGATAGAAACCGTCATATTCCACAAGAAGGACAATCCATCGCTGGGTGAAGTTATCTACTGGCCTGCCGCCAACAGCACCGATATCAGAAACGGGCACAACAGCGAAAAGAACAGTGCAATCTACGACCTGCAAGGTCGCAAGACGACAGTACTCTCTAAAGGCATCTATATCGTCAATGGCAGGAAAGTGGCTCGCTAAGCTATCAGCGGTTATCTTGCTGTCTTCATGCCAGTCGCTCAGTATGGGCGACCTGCTGTTTCATGTGACTAAGACGGGCAACGCCATTACTGACGTAACGCCGGGCATGATTGACCATGTGGCCATCGTGCTCTCGCGGGATAGCGTCATCGAGGCGGTCGGCGCAGGTGTTAGGACTACCCCGCTCGACTCGTTGCGCAGTCAGGAGGGTTATTATATAATAGGTAAGGTACGACGGGCCGACCCTACCCTATCAGTTATTAATGCCCGATGTTTCTTGGGCCGTCCTTACGACCGGCTCTACTTGCCTGACAATGAGGCCATCTACTGCTCAGAGCTGGTGCTGTTCTCAATGGTTGACCATCGGGGAAACCATTTGTTGCAGCCTGTCCCTATGTCGTTCCACGACGCATCGGGGCACATCACGCCCTACTGGCAGCAGTTCTACCGGAAGCACGGCATGGAGGTGCCGGAAGGTTGGCCGGGCAGCAATCCAGGTGAGCTGTCGCAGCGGCATGAAGTTCGACTGAAAGGGAAACTTTTGTAAAGTCGGCCTTACATTATAATACATAGGACGCAAAAAAACATTAAACATTAAACATTAAACATTAAAAAAAACATTAAACATTAAACATTAAACATTAAAGATTAGAGTTTTTTTTGTAACTTTGCGGTCAGTTTTGAACAATCAAACTTTTTTAATATAACAAAAGCATTATGACAATTAACGAATTCAACTTTGCCGGTAAGAAGGCAATCGTACGTGTAGACTTCAACGTACCCCTGGACGAGAATGGTAAGATTACTGACGACACCCGTATTCGTGGTGCCCTGCCCACCTTGAAGAAGATTCTGAACGACGGTGGTGCTGTCATCATCATGAGCCACATGGGTAAGCCCAAAGGAAAGGTAGACATGAAGAAGTCACTCGGTCAAATCCGTGAGGCTGTTGAGAAGGCTCTGGGTGTTCCCGTTGCTTTCGCTCCTGACTGCGCCAAGGCTGCCGATGCTGCCAAGGCTCTGAAGATGGGCGAGGCCCTGCTGCTCGAGAATCTGCGTTTCTATCCTGAGGAAGAGGGTAAGCCTGTTGGTATCGACAAGGCCGATCCTGCTTACGACGAGGCCAAGAAGGCTATGAAGGCCAGCCAGAAGGAGTTTGCAAAGACTTTGGCTTCTTACGCTGACTGCTATGTCATGGACGCATTCGGCACAGCTCACCGCAAGCACGCCTCTACGGCTGTTATCGCCGACTACTTTGACGCTGACAACAAGATGCTGGGCCTGCTGATGGAGAAGGAGGTTCAGGCTGTTGACAACGTGCTGAGCAACATCAAGCGTCCGTTCGTTGCCATCATGGGTGGTTCTAAGGTTTCTTCCAAGATTGGTATCATCGAGAATCTGCTTGGCAAGGTTGATAAGCTCATCCTCTGCGGCGGTATGACCTATACCTTCGCTAAGGCTCACGGTGGCGAGATTGGTGAGTCTATCGTAGAACTCGACAAGCTGGACGTTGCCCTGGGCGTTGAGGAGTTGGCTAAGAAGAATGGCGTTGAGCTGGTTCTGGGTTCTGACTGCACCGCTACCAACGGTCTAGACTTCGACACCATGAGTGTAAAGGCTGGTGCTGAGATCATCACTTGCCCTGCCAACAAGGTTCCCGCTGGTTTCGAGGGTGTTGACGCTGGTCCTGAGAGCCAGAAGGCATTTGCTGAGGCTATCAAGGGTGCTAAGACCATCCTTTGGAATGGTCCTGCTGGCGTATTCGAGTGCGATGATTTCACTGCTGGTAGCCGTGCTATCGGTGATGCTATCGCCGAGGCTACTGCTGAAGGTGCATTCTCACTGATTGGTGGTGGTGATTCTGTTGCTTGTGTCAACAAGTTCGGTCTTGCCGATAAGGTATCTTATATCTCTACTGGTGGTGGCGCTCTGCTCGAGGCTATCGAGGGTAAGGTACTTCCCGGTGTAGCAGCTATCAAAGGTGAGTAATAAGCATTGAAGAAGTTTCAGATTACCATCCTAACACTGTTTGCAGTCCTACTGACTGCATGCAGCAATGGGGATGATGAAACAACTCAGATAATCGTCCCTGACGACCCCGATGGCGTCAGGGACGATGACATTGGTGCGGTTGTCAAACTGAGCGAAGGTTCCGTCGTATGGATCGACTCTACGAGCATCAGCAACGGCAAACAGACACAGATCTATACCTATAGCTACCGTTCCCACGATGCTATTGGCGATACCATCCGTCTGACGGCACTGATTGGGTGGCCAAAGGCCGATGTCCGTCCGACAAACCTACTAATCGGTTGTCATATCACTATCACCAATGATGTCAAGGCTCCTTCGAACTATGACCATAGCAATGCTGCCAGCGATGTCGGTATGCTCCTCATGCATGCCGTCGACGGCGATTCTCCTTCCAACAATGCTCTGGTTATCATGCCCGACTATGAAGGCTATGGAGGGACCGTCAGTCGGACCCACCCTTATCTCTGTCAGGAACTGACGGCCCATCAGGTTATCGATGCCGTTCGTGCTGGCATGAAACTATTCAAGGAACAGAAAGGAGAAATGGCTGAGGGCTGGAAGAGTGTAGTCGCTGGTTACTCCCAAGGAGGTGCCGTGGCGATGGCTGTCCACCGCTTGATAGAACAGGCAGGACTCTCTGACGAGCTCCATTTTTGCGGTTCCGTCTGTGGTGCCGGTCCCTACGACCTCATTGCCACCTTCCAACAGTATGTCAACGACGATAAGATCTATCTGCCTGCGGTAGTGCCCCTGATTCTCAAAGGAATGTGCGAATACATGCCCCAGCTGAAAGGGTATGAACCCTCTGACTTCCTGACTCCCAGTTTTGTGGATACAGGCGTGCTCGACATGATCAGTCAGAAGACACTTAGCACTGGGGATATTCAAGAACGCCTTGATGCTTATGCAAAAGAACACCCTGAGGATTTGAAGTTCTATTTCGACGATGGTGGCGACTACCTGAAGGCCAACATGGTCTTGCGTCCTGAGTGTATCGCTTATCTCACAGGTGAAAACGTGCCAGAAAGCGACAAGCCAAAGATGGAAGCTCTGATGCAAGCACTTAAGGCAAACACAGTCTGGGGGCCTTGGACTGGTTTTGGCAATTGGCAGCCGAAGCACCCCATCATGGCTTTTCACTCTGTGACAGATGAAGTCGTGCCTTTCGTCAACTATCTGCAGGCATACGACTACTGTCAACAGTACTTCAACGGCCGACGTTCTTCTGGCAGTTTCTTTACTACCCACACTGGGGTAGGCTATTTGTTCTT
>JAEEGJ010022611.1_pt1 | contig 13327 bp, 14 predicted proteins | sample 8958761 | NCBI WGS metagenome assembly JAEEGJ01 (sample SAMN16246546, study PRJNA631951) | gut metagenome | biome: gut microbiome; feature: rumen; material: RS-attached | host: Bos | place: Iran: Karaj | collected 2018-10
ATTATCCAGTCGTAATAGTTACGCTCCCTGCGGAAGACCTCGCGCACCGGCTCGCCCTTGTGCTTGCCGAAGGCAAACACCTCCTGGTCCTTGTTGTTCCAGATGATGTGGCCGGCCAGATCAACGTTGTGGCCGGCATTGGAGAAGAAGGCCAGCTTGCTGATGTCGTTCACCACAGGATAGCACTCCACCTCGTTGGCATCCACATAGGGGACGCCCTGATAGCGGTCCAGCTGGGACTCCAGCACCTCCAGAGTGGCACGGGCGTCCGCCTCGGCACTGTGGGCGTTCTCCAGCGGCTTGCCGCAATAGAACTTGTAGGCGGCCACCAGTGTGCGTGGTTCCATCTTATGGAAAATGTTCTGGACATCAATAATCCTTATGCCGCGCAAATCAAAATCCATATCGTTCCGCAGAAACTCCTCAACCAACAGCGGCACATCAAACTTCAGCAGGTTATAACCGGCGAGGTCGCAGTTTTTAAGGAAATCGCGAATCTCACCCGCACACTGTGCAAAGGTCGGCTTGTCAGCCACATCCTTGTCATAGATGCCATGTATCTTGGAAACCTCCTCCGGTATGTGCATACCCGGATTGACCCGCAGGGTCTTCGTCTCATCCGACTGGTCCGGATGAAGCTTCACCATACTTATTTCCACAATTTTGTCCTTCCCGACATTGACACCTGTCGTTTCAAGATCGAAAAAGACCAACGGACGCTCCAATTTAAGTTTCATTTGTTTTATGTTTTATTGTTCAGTAAGTTTGTTTCAATACCATTTGCAGCGACTTCGGGGCGACATCAACATCCACCCGCTGCCGCATTCCGGCGAAATCACCATCCAGATGGGTGAACAACGGCTGCGTGTCAGCCGCCTCAACGCTGAATTTTTTCATTTCATATACACTGACATATTTTTTCATCCTCTCCAGATTGCCGGAAAACAGGAACAGCAGGACCATGGGCAGCGCATAAAGCGGCGGCTTGCGCACCACCGTCACATCGACCAGCCCGTCCTGCACCGAGGCTTCAGGCGATATCTTCACGTCGAACCCCCATTGGGACGAGTTTGCGAACGAGACCAGCAGAGCCTCGACCTCAACAGTGCGCCCCTCACCTGTCAGGCGGTATGTTCGGGGCCGGTACCGGAAATAGCTTGAAAGGATTATCCGGAAATATGGGAAGAAGCCGCGACGTCTGACATGGCTGTACCTTTCCGCCACATAAGCGTCAAAACCGACACCTGCAATGCTGGCATAGGTCATTCCGTCCAAGTTGACGGTGTCAATCCGCTCCTCATGGTCACGGTTCAGCAGCAGCACCGCCCGCTTAAGGTTGAAAGGCAGATGCATGTGGTGTGCCAGCCCGTTTCCGGAACCGGTCGGAAATACGGCAAGCGCAGTCTCCGTCCCGGCCAGCGAACGGACAACCTCATTCAGCGTGCCGTCCCCACCGACCGAAACCACAACAGAAACCCCCTCACTGACTGCCTGCGCCGCCAGTTCGGCCGCATGACCGCTACGTTCGGTGTAGCGGATCTCGTAATCGAACCGCTCCCTGTCCAGAAAACGCTCCACCCGCTTCGGCACACGCCTATAGCGGCCCGTGCCGGATTTGGGATTGATGATGAAAAGTATGCGCTTCTTCATTCGGACAGTTCTTTCAAATGTTTTCTGATACAAGTTGCAAAAATAATCAAAAAGCGAATACCAACCCGCCATATTGGAAAATATATCCGCTTTTTTTTCGTTGTCAGGACATGAAACAGGAGAACGGACACCGCAACAGAGGGCGGAACATGGAGATGGAGATTCTTTTTGAGGACCGGTACATATTGGTTGTCAATAAGCCGGAGGGGCTGCTGACCAATTCGCCCGACCCAAGGAGGGAGAGTGCGCAGACCATGCTTAACGGCTACCTGGAGCAGACACACCAGCGGTGCCGCGCCCACACAATCCACAGGCTGGACCGCGAAACCTCCGGACTGCTGCTGTTCGCAAAGGAGAAGCGTGTCGCCCTGCAGTTTGAGGAGGACTGGAAGCAACGGGTGTACGACCGCCGCTACATGGCAATAGTGCACGGAAAGATGACGGAGCCGGAAGGCACCGTCTCATCATGGCTGAAGGACAACAAAATGTATTACACCTACTCCAGCCCATACGACAACGGGGGCAAGTTTGCGGTCACTCATTTCCGCACCATCCATGCAGGAGAGGAATATTCCCTTGTGGAACTGAAACTTGACACCGGACGCAAAAACCAGATACGCGTCCACATGCGGGATATCGGTTTTCCGGTGGCCGGAGACAGGAAATATGGGGACGGCAGTGACCCGTTGGGACGGCTCTGCCTGCATGCCTACCGGCTCTGCTTCCACCATCCCGTGACAGGGAAGGAGCTCCGCTTTGAAACCAAAGTGCCTTTCTCCTGCCCCTGACACGCAACAATGTCAGGAATCAGCGCGGCATCTTCACCAACGCCGCAGCCCCAAGTATGGCGACATCGTTGGCGTTCAGTTCAGAGACACGGATCTGTGTCTTCCCCTTGAACGAGACATAAAGGTGTTCGTGGAAGGATTTCTCCAACGGCTCCATCAGGATTTTTCCGGCCTGGACAGGTCCGCCCATCAGGAAGACCGCCTCAGGTGAGGTTGCTGCAACCGCATTTGCCGCCGCTATCCCCAGCAGGAATCCCGTACGTTCAAAAGCCTTGAGCGCGACCTCATCTCCCGCATAGGCAGCATCCGCAATCAGCTTGGTGTCAAGCCCTCGCAGGGGTATATTCGCCAATTTTCCGGTATAACAGGTGACCCAACGGCGCAATTCGTCGAATGTCTGGCAGATGCCTCGTGCGGAGGCATATTCTTCCAGACAGCCGCGACGTCCGCAGGTGCAAAGACGCCCCTCCGGAACAAGGATGGCATGTCCCAGCTCCCCGGCGCAGCCTGTGAAGCCGTGCACAAGCTTCCCGTCCACAATGACCCCGCTGCCGACACCTGTGCCCAGGGTGAACATGATAATGTCCTTCATCCCCTTGGCACCGCCATAAATAAGCTCGCCGTAGGCTGCGGCGTTGGCGTCGTTGGAGAGCGTGACCGGCACATTGATGTACTGCCGTATCATTTCGCTCAACGGTATTATCCCCTTGAATTTCAGATTGGGCGCATGTTCGATGCATGATGTGTGGAAATTGCCGTTAGGGGCGCCGATGCCGATACCCTCCGCCTCGGCATCAAGTTCGCCGAGAGCGGCAAGCAGCGCCTCCGCCAAATCCTTAACATAAACCGCAACATCATCATAACCGGCCATTTTCAGACGTCCACGTCGGACAATGTTACCTTCGGCGTCCACCAGGCCGAAATCCGTGTTGGTGCCACCTATGTCGACACCGATACCAAGCTTTTTTTTCATATTTTAGAATTTTTTGATTTTAGAAATTAATACTATTTATTTTCATTTTTATCCACCGCCACCACAACGGCACGGTCACCTTCCACCCGGAACCTGATCTCCATACCCTCGTACACAAAGCCGTAAACCCGATCCGCATCCTGATGGTATGAGGGGCGCGGATCCTGTGCGAGCAGTTCACGCACCACACTGCGGTGCGGCTCCGGAATCCTCTGTTCCAGTTCTGCCGGAACCGTCACCTCCAGCCCATATCCGGCGCAGCAGCCTGCGAAACCTGCTGCGGCGTCGGGATGGCTGTCCGTGAAGGGCAGGTAGGGCTTGATGTCAAAAACCGGGGTGCCGTCCATCAGGTCGGCGCCGCGGACATGCAGCAGCGGCCCCTGCGGGCTCTCCCATTCAATCCGCTCCAGTGCCACCGAGGACAAACCCAGCGCATTGGGACGGAAGGGCGAACGGGTTGCGAAGACTCCCATGCGGCGGTTCCCGCCCAACCTCGGCGGACGCACAGTCGGCGACCATGCTTCACGCTCCGCTTCGGAGAATTCCCAAAGGAGCCACAAATGGGAAAAGGCCTCCAGCCCCCTGAAGGCCTCCCCCACCCTATATTCAGGCTCCATCACAATCACCGCCTCCAGACCGGACACCAGACCGCTCTGGCGTGGAACGCCGAACTTGGTCGGAAAGCCGGTACGGATATGGGCGATCGGACGGATTTCCATGGCTATTTCTTCGCAGCCGCCTGATTGGCCGTGATTGCCACCACATTGACGATATCCTCCACGGAGCAGCCGCGGGAGAGGTCGTTGATAGGAGCGGCCATACCCTGCATCACCGGACCGACAGCCTCGGCACCTGCCAGACGCTGCACCAGCTTGTAGGCAATATTACCGGTCTCCAATGAGGGGAACACCAGCACATTGGCCTTTCCGGCAACCGGGCTGCCCGGAGCCTTGGAGGCACCAACCTTCTCCACTATGGCGGCATCAGCCTGCAGTTCGCCGTCAATCACCAGCGTGGGATCCATCTCCTTGGCGATGCGGGTGGCGTTGACCACACGGTCGACCAGCTCATGCTTGGCGCTGCCCTTGGTTGAGAAGCTCAGCATGGCGACACGCGGCTCGATGCCGGCGATGGCACGGGCGGTCTGTGCAGTCACAACGGCTATCTGGGCCAGCTTGTTCTCGTCAGTGTTGGGGTCGGCGGCACAGTCGGCGAAGACCATGATGCCATTGTCGCCCCATTGTTTGTCCTTCATAATCATGATGAAGGCACCGGAAACCACGCTGATGCCCGGAAGGGTCTTCACAATCTGGAAGGCGGGACGCAGCACGTCGCCGGTGGCGTTCATGGCGCCGGCAACCTCACCGTCAACCTCGCCGTTCTTGATCAGCAGGGTGGCCAGATACAGCGGGTCGCGCACAAGCTTTGCGGCCTTTTCCATATCCACTCCCTTTGCCTTGCGCAGCTCATACAGCATATTGGCATAGAAATCGGCCTTCGGGTTGTTTTCCGGATCGATGATTTCAGCCTCCCCGATGTGGGTCAGTCCCCATTCCTTCGCCTTGGCATGGATGGTCTCCGGATTGCCCAGCAGCACTATGCGGGCCAGTTTTTCAGCCAGAATGATGTCGGCCGCCTTGATTGTCCTCTCTTCGGTTCCTTCAGCCAACACAATCTTTTTGTTGGCTTTACGGGCATTCTCCCGTATTTGTTGCAATAATTCCATATTGAATGTTTTTTAAAATAGTTTAATATTAATTGTCAATAAGATAAAATCATCCGTCCCGTAAAAAAACGAATTTGCAAATATACAAAAAAGGGATAACCGCAGAGAGGTTTTTTAACAAAAATTCTTATTTTGCAGTACCGGAAAACCAACGGCACGACAGCGGTGTAAAACGCCGCAAAAGGAGGAAGACAAGCAGACAGCATCCCACGGACAAAAGCGCATTCAGCAGATGCACCGCCGCAAAACCGGCACTCCCAACAGCGTGCGCAACCAGCCAACGTGCAGAAAACTTGGTCAGCACGCGGGCAAAAATAAAATGCAGGGCAAAGACAAAAAAGACCGGTTCCGCCAGTCTGCGCCAGTCCAACGTTGGAGTATGGCCCGCCACCCGATATGCCAACCGCGCAAACAGCATCATGCCGGAAAGGTTGCGAAGCAGCAGCAACGGCGCGTCCGTCCATCCCCCAAAAGGGAGCGGCAGTTCCAGAGCCACAACTGCGGCCACATAAAGCAGCAGCGGCGGCCACACCGGCCTCTCCAACCACTCCGACAGTGACGGCATCCATACATTCAGCCAACAGCCGATCCAAAAGCAGGCTGCCTCCGACTCAAAACCCAACTGATGGGGAAGCGATGCCAGCAGCAGGGGCAGAAGCAGGGAAAGTTTATGGATACGCACAATCCGATGGAACAAGGGTGTGAAAAGCGCTATCACCATCAGATCGCGCAGGAACCAGAGCGGCCCGTCTATGGGGCCGGAATTGAACCCCTCCCCCCGAATGCACCAGTAGGCGCGCAAAATATCAGCGAATGACATCTCCCCCAACGGCGGAATCTCCCCCAAAACGGAAGGCAACAGCAGGCCAACCACGCCGTAAAACAACAGGAACACAGTATTCCACAACAAATAAGGGACAACCCAAGTACGCAGACGCCCACGGCACTTGCGCACAAACAGCTTCATAGTGAAAGCCTCACTTGAAGCGACAAACAGGTAGCCCGATATCAGGAAGAAGAGCGGATTGGCCAGCCAGACCACATGACCGGCATAATGGTACAGCTGTCCGTAAAGTGTACCCTCACAACCGGTATCGGCAACAAGGTTGGTATGGATCAGCACCACCAGGAACATCAGCACCCAACGTAGCAGCCCGATAGTCCTGCTTGTCCCACTGTCCGGAAGCCGGTTTAGCGGTAAGGCACGGGATTCCGCCATCACCTTCACCACTCTTTTCCAGACGGTTGATTCAGCACCTCATCCAACAGCTTGGTGCAGAGTTCGCTGAAACTCCATCCGCGCCAGGCGAGCTGCTTGGGCACGATGCTGCCGGAAGTCTGTCCGGGGATGGTGTTCACCTCAATGAAATAGAGGCCTGTTCCGTTTACGATATAGTCTATGCGGACAATGCCGGAGCAGCCCAGCGCACGATATATCCGCAGCGATTCCTCCTCACAATGCCGCCATGTTTCAGCCGGAATATCAGCCGGGGTGATTTCGTCCGACATGCCGGGCTGGTATTTGGCCTCATAGTCGAAGAAATCCTTTTTCGGGCATATTTCGGTAATTGCAATCACCTGCGGCTTGTTATCCAATGAGACCACGCCGCAGGCCAGCTCCCTTCCGGGGACAAAACGCTCCACCAGAATCTCGTCGTCATATTTGAAGGCCTCGTCGGCGGCCCTCTTAAGCTGGCCGGCATCCTTCACCTTGGTCACGCCCACGCTTGAGCCGGAGCCGCATGGCTTCACAAAGCAGGGCAGCCCCAAACGCGCCACGATGGCCTCCGGATCCAACGGATCGTGCCTGTACAAATGAACCGAATCGGTCATCTTCACCTGGAAGGCCTTCAGGTAGGTGTTGCATAAGTGCTTGTTGAAGGTCAGCGCGGATATGTCCGCCTTGCAGCCCACGTATGGTATGCCGAGCATGTCGAAATAGCCCTGGAGCTTGCCGTTCTCACCCGGCGTTCCGTGGATGGCGATGAAGACCGCATCGAAACGGACGCGGCCCTCTGGGAGCGGCAGCGTGAAGTCGTTCTTGTCGATTTCAACCGTTGTACCGTTTTCCAACCGCACACTCCACGAATTCCCCTTCATAAGTATAAGGTGAACGTTGAAACGGTTCTTGTCCAACTGGTTGTAGATGTTCTCACCGCTCTGGACGGCGATTTCATATTCCCCGGAATGGCCTCCGGTAATCACTGCTATATTCGGTTTCATATCCTTTGTCATAAGTTATTTTATTAATGTCATCAGCTACACGCAAAGGCAGGTCGGCTTTTCAGGCGGTGCCAGCTGCCTGCCCGATGCGTCCGCATATTTCCCCTTCGGGTCGTACTCGATTCCGATTTTGTCCAGCAGGCTCTCAACCTGCACCTGATGTATCTGCAGGCCGATCTCCCACGGGTCGTATCCCATCAGCAGGGCGGCCAGCTCCTCGTGCGAAAGCACAGGAATGCCTTTCCCCTCCGTATCGTATGTCTTGTGCTCCATCTCCGAGATGGTATATTGCCAGCGGTCCAGGAACATGTTGCAGCCCGGGCAGTTGGTCAGTATGAAATCGGGATGGTATGGCTCCATAGACTCCAATTTCTTGTGCGTGTTGCTCACCGAATAGCCGCGGTTAGCCTGCACCAGGTAGTTGCGGAAGCCGAAGCCGCAGCAGTGCCGCCGCTCAGGGTAATCGACCACCTCGCCGCCCCAGGCCTCAATCAGCCCCGCAAGCACGTAGGGGAATTCCGCGCCGCCCACACCGAAGGCTGGAAATACCTTGGCGTAATGGCAGCCCACATGCTCCACCCCGCGCAAAGGTTCCCCCGTGTGGCGGTTCACAAGCTGATATTTCATTTTAGGTTTCAATTCGTTGCGGAACTTATAAAGCACATCGGAGGAATGCACGATGTTTTCCGGCACCTCAAATTCCCGTTTGGTCGCCTTGTAGAGGTATTCCCTCGTCTTCTCCAGCGTCTCCGGCTGGTGCTTCCAGGTCTCCAGCACCTCCACATACAGGCCGAACGAGGTGACGCAGGATGGGATGTAATTTTTATAGCCGACGGCAGTCATCAGCGAAAAGAGCCGCGCCATCACCGTCGCCGTAGTGTAGAACGGCACAATGTCGGAATGGTAGCCGATACCGGTGCAGGTGTGCTGGTGCTCGTCGTCGTAGACATCCTTGCCCAGATCATCCTTCAACATTTTCAAAAACATGTTTTCCGCACCCGGATTGAAGCTCTGGCGGATGCAGCTGCGGGCATAATAATAATGGTCGTCCGCAATCTCCTTCTGGTATTCGTTCCAAAATCTCTTCTGCATGGTCACATTTTTTTTACAATGAATGGCATCCGGAATCCTCGGTGAATACCTTCTGCATATAGTTTTCGTCAAACGGGAGATGGTGCTCTTCAGCGTACTTGGCTGATTTTTCCTCGATCTGCCGGTACATCTCCTTTCCGCCCGTCACTTCAAAAATGGCATTTATCTCCTTCAGGTCATCCTCGTGAATGTCGCGGATGGCGCCGGAGCCGTGCCGATGGTATTTCGCCCCGAAGCGTGGCGAGACCTCCGCAATGTGTTCCATGTACCACTCCCACACAGGCCCCTGCTCCGGATGCTTCTCCGGCGTGACAATGTCCGGATGCACGCAGTAGCCGCGCTTCAGGATGTTCTGGCCGACAGTCTGCTCGATGGCATACTGCTGCCTTCCCTTCTCATTCTCCACAAAATAGCCCATCTTCTGGGCATAGGTGCGCAGCACGCTGATCACAATGCCCGGCGTGTTGCCACGGGGGCAGCGGGTCTTGCAGGACATGCACTGGCCGCAGTACCAGATGGTGTCGCTTTTCAGCAGCTTTTCTATCTCCGCGTCGTCACGGGACTGCACGATGGTGCAGATGGCACGCGGATCGTAATGGTAGAATTCCGCCGCCGGACAGATGGCCGTGCAGACGCCGCAGCTCATGCAGGCGTTCAAGGCCTCCTCCAGCCGGAAATCCTCATTCAGTTTGTCATATAAGGCTCCCATATCCAAAATAATAATCGGCAAAAGTAGGAAAAAAAACGATAGACTGCGCTATTTTGCAAAAAAAATGTTTTCAATTGCGTTATTTTGCAAATTTCCGGCTTTCAGATTGCGTTATTTTACACGAATTGCACGCGATGTTGGGACGGTGTAGAGACGCAATGCATTGCGTCTCTACTTCTTGACATAAACAAGCAGCACCACGCACAACGCGCCATATTCAAAAAAATGCACATGAATCACCTAACCAACCATGTGCATTATCTCAAGACTCCATTCATACACAGGCTGTATCCGGATGCGGTATCCGGATTCCTCCACCTCGCCGCTCTCATGGTCGGTCAGCAGCAACAGATTGTCGCATCCCGTATGCCTTGCTGCAAGCAGGAGTCCGCCCATTTCACGTCTGCGGGTCTTACCGGCAGAAATATCATACGACACCTGTATGGCCTGTATCACCCTGTTGCCCTTGCACACGATGAAGTCACACTCTCCCGAACGGTCACTATAATAATATACGTCATTACCGTCCATCCTGCATCTTCTGATTAGATGGATGGCAACAATGGTTTCCAAACGGAATCCCAAATTCTCACCGGAAAAAGCATACTCCCGCTGATCCATCATCGCGACATCAACCGCATAGAGTTTTTCCTGCACCATGCGCATTCTGCTTTTGTGCGAATACTTTTGGATACCAATCAGCACGAAGGCCTGCTTCAAATAGTTCACATAGTTTTTGACGGTGTTCTCAGACCTTATTTGGAACAATTGCGCCAAATCCTTAACAACAGCGACAGTTGGGACAACATTCAGAAGATGTCGGGTCATCTGCTCAAATGCGGCCCGATATGCTATCCTATACCGCTGTTCGATATCACGCTTCAAAATGTTTTCAACGAGCGAATTGACATAACTTTTATTTTCCTTTATATTCAGAAGTTCGGGAAAACCGCCCTGCTTCAGGTACTCATCGAATGCCGCCCTTCGCATTGCCTCCGCCTTTGTGGTGCGCTTTTCTGCATCCACCATTTTCATCACACAGAACTCCCCGAATGAAAAAGGATAGAGTGGAATCTCCCTGTTACGGCCCGAAAGATGTGTGGCCAACTCGCCACTGAGCAGCTTGGCATTGGATCCTGTGACAATGATGTGCATCTTTCTCCTAAGCATCCTGTTCACAAAGAGATGCCATCCATCAACATTCTGTATTTCGTCAAGGAAAAGGTATTGGAAATCGCCGCGAATTTTGTATAGCACCTCCAGCACATCGTTCAATTGGTCAGCACCAATACCGGCAAGCCGCTCATCGTCAAAATCAACATAGGCGTATTTTTCATTTCTGCCTTGCACGGCCTGATAACAAAGCGTTGACTTTCCGCTACGGCGCACTCCTATCACCACTTGTGCCTGTGTGCTTTCCAAATCTATCATTGACTTTTCCATCCTTTGGCACAGCATTTCATGCGACCTCGATTCAAGCTCCTCCTGCTGGTCGGTGAGCACAAACTCCAATGTACGTTTGTCTATCATAATCCATGTCTTTTTTTCAATGCAAAAGTAGAAAAAAAAGCGACAGACTGCGCTATTTTACAAAAAAAATTGTTTTCAATTGCGTTATTTTGCAAATTTCGGGCTTTCAGATTGCGTTATTTTACGCAAATCACACGCGGGAAATTACTTTTGCCAAAATTCGTCCAATTCATATTTCCTTTTCCACAAATGCTTCCTAATTGCCTTATCCGTTTCACAAATTTCCTGGAGAAACAAATAATACTGGTATTGCCTTTGAGGAAGATATTCTTTTATCGACTTATACGTTTCTCTATAATACTTTTCCTCCCCATCGTTTTTGATTTGTATATCATCCGTATTTTCAAATAAAGAATTGTATAGGCTTCTGAACACCTCCATTTCATCCGAATATCCGTATTTTACCTTTTTGACAGCATAATATTTGCCTCCTATTGCATATACTTCAGTGTTATCCATTGTCATGATATCATATAAATCCATAGAATGATTTATTGTGAATCTATATTTTTTTGATATGGAATCATATATTCCCCATGTATGGTTTTGGGGGACCAAAATCGTCAAGGAGTCCATATTTATGGAATCTTTTCTGATAGCATCCAACAAATACTTTTTATTTGCAATGTAATAAACATCAAAATCTGTCTTTAACCTGTATAATCCTGCAAATGGAGGATATATGTCCGAGCCATAACCATAGGTCACCTCCTGGACAATGTAATTTGTCCCTGTTTTGTATTCAGAACAGAAACTATGGTTTGGCATTGCCAAAGTACAACTCTTAGGACCATATGGAATTCCTTTTCGTTTAGGATGCTTGCATGGAACCATCATGAATTTTGATGTCAAACCAATAGAATTACAGTCGCAATTAATTTTAATTGTATTTGTGTCCACCCAGTAATAAAAATTGAAATAATTCTGATAAAAAGCATTTAATCTGTCTATAAAAAATTGCATGGTATCAGAATCATAAGTAATATTTGGCATTTCTTTGGGCTTAAGAATAATTATGTCACTAAACCACACGGAATCTATTGCTAATGAATGCATATCCTTAAATTTAAAATCCATCCATGCAACTCCGATAATGGTATCTTTTATGAATTTATCATAAAAACAAATAGTATATATAACATCATTATCTTTGCCAATCCATGTTTTTATATAATCTGCTTCCTCATGGCATGGGAAAAAATCAGCGGGACGTTGGGCAAAAACTATGATTTGCGAAAACAAACACAATAAAATCAAGACTTTTCTCATGACAGTTCACTAATCACTAATTATATATGTTACTCTTTGCTTGGCGTAATAAGTTCCTGATACAAAGCCACTGGCCCCTCATGCCAGAACTTTGTTTCCTCTTTTTCCAAATCCCTGTACATATCAGAGTGATAAATCCGGCGAATGGCTTCCACAATGCTGATATTGGTATCCTCAACAAGCATTTCCGCTATCCGGCTTACCTTTGATGGAAGAAGCAGGTATAAATTATCTTGTGTGATAGCTGTCATAGTTGTATTTTTTTTGCTTTGATGAATTTGATGCTCTCCAAAGCTTTTTCAGTATGAAATAGATATTGGTCCACCAATGCATAGGTTCGCAGTTCCGCTATCAGGTTCTGTTTATTCAGGAAACCGCCTTCATACAATGCAAAGGCAGCGTAAACCCGGTCATTGGCCACGGGTCCATAAACAATATCATAATTATGCGTGAAATGCCTGTCTGTTCGGTTTTTCATCACGAAATCAAGCCATTCTTCGGTGGGTGAATCAAAAAAAAGACAGTGCAGACCGGACAAAAGATCTGTATCCAAATAATATTCGTTCACATAACCTTGTGCCACCATCTTTTCTTTCATTCTACGGCGCACCCATTCTTCAGCCTGAATGCTTGACGTGGTGGTATAGAATCCCGCACCATAGTCCAGAGTGCGGTTAGGCTGCCTGATTTCTGGTTGTGTGATACGTTCAAGACTGCCGTGGTAAAGTATCATAATTGTTTTTGTTTTCGAATATTTATATACTCATCCATATCCTCCAGAATCCATCGGTGACTTTGCGTATGGAGCGTTTCGTGATTTTCCGCCAAATAGTCAAGCACACCATAACTGTCAAGGAAAGACATTGCCTCCTCTCCTGTCAGATGTTTGGCGTTTTTGTATTGCTCCACACAAAATGCCACGAAATATGATATATCATTCTGTTTGTTAATCATATTGTTTTATTAAAACTCTTTAATATATTTAACCCTGCAAAAATAAATCAAATCCTGATACGGAACATCGCCTGTAAAAAAAAAGTTTCGCACATCGCTTCCCGCGAAGACACAATTGCGTTATTTTGCAAATTTCGGGCTTTCAGATTGCGTTATTTTACACGAAATGCACACGCGATGTTGGGACGGCGTAGGGACGCAATGCCTTGCGTCCCTACTTGACAATGCCTCCGTTTTGGTTGAAATCCATTTCCATATACCACAATTTTCGGGTCTTCGCATCAAAATAAAAATCCACTCTGGAGAACGTGGTGAAATCAGAAATGAAACTGAACCTGTAAACTTCCTTATGCCTGCCAGAACCACTTTTGTAATGCCATTCCGCCTGCTTTTGCATACAAGAATCACACCCT
>JAEEGJ010022614.1_pt1 | contig 13325 bp, 15 predicted proteins | sample 8958761 | NCBI WGS metagenome assembly JAEEGJ01 (sample SAMN16246546, study PRJNA631951) | gut metagenome | biome: gut microbiome; feature: rumen; material: RS-attached | host: Bos | place: Iran: Karaj | collected 2018-10
AAGACGAGATTTTGTAAGAATCTTGTTTGGCGACAATGAGAACACATAACAAGAAGTTCAAAGCCGACAAACCGGTCAAGCCGGTTTGCGGTTTAACTCATTGTTATGGCGACAGGCACAATGGCCTGCTTTTTTGAGAAGGAAAATATGAATAATATAAAAATAGTTTCTTTTGTTCTTTTATGTTTATTAATTTTAGGCTGTGATTCTAAAAAAAATGATGAATTAAATAAAGAAATTTCACAATTGAATATTGAAAAATCAGCTTTAGAAAAAGAAAATGACGAGTTAAAAAAAGTTATTACAGAATATGAGAAAAAGCTTGAGCAAAATAAACCAGAAAATATTGACAGCAATCTTGATGGAACAGCCTGTTTTGATCTTGTTGCAATAAATTATAATGTACCAGAAGAAAGTATTTTTTCGACCGGAGAGCTATTCCTGATATTTAAAAATTATAAAACTGAATATGGAGTTCATTTATATAAAATCTTAGATCATTCAATGGCTATTAATAAGATTGAAAAATTGTCAGACAATATTGTAGAACAAGGTGATGTATTCATAGTTCATACATTTTTACCTGGTGGTGGAACAAATTATAAATTTACTTTTGAAGACGGTAAGTTACTGAAAAATGCCATGGATCTCCCCGAAGGCAATTTCGATACAGCTCCAGAATATTATTTAGAAGACACCTACACATTGGAAAATATTTCAAAAGTTAGATTGGATAATATAACTATAATTAAATAGAAATATTTTAGAAAGCAAGTCAAGCTTGCTGAAATAACGAATTTAACTTTAGGGTTTGGATGAAGAAGCGATTCAATCAATAAAATGTTTTTCTTGACATAGTTGAATATACATTGTATATACTAAATGTATGGAGGTGCATTATGCAGGCAGTAGTTCAGAAATGGGGTAACAGCCTCGGTTTTAGAATTCCTTCTCTTTGGGCAAAGGATAACAATGTAAAAAGCGGCAGCAAGATTGAAGTAATTATCGAAAAAGGAAAAATGATTATTCTTCCTCAGAAAAAATCTCTTGATGATATGATGGCTATGGTAAACTCCGATAACATTCATTCGGAAATATCAACAGGACATGCGGTAGGTAAAGAAGAATGGTAAAATCAAATTATGTCCCAGAAAAAGGCGATTTGGTTTGGCTGGATTTTGACCCACAAGCTGGACACGAACAGAAAGGTCTCCGACCTGCAATTTGTGTTTCTCAAAAAATTTACAATAAAAAGATTGGGCTTGCTTTGTTCTGTCCTATCACAAGCCATATAAAAGGTTATCCTTTTGAAATTATCCTAGACAATCATTCTATCAACGGCTGTATTTTAAGTGATCAGGTAAAAAATCTGGATTGGACTCAAAGAAACTGTGACTTTATAGAAAAAGCAACAGAAGAAGAAATTAATACTGTTGTTGATAATATCAAATTGATGATTGAGTAAAATAATCACATAACAAAGGTTCGTAGCCGACAGCGGGTCGAGCCCGCTGCGGTACAACCAGTTGTTATACGGACGCCCGCACTGGGGCGCAAGGAGTGAAAAAATTAAAAAGTTCTTTACAATATGTTTATTAATATTTTTTTCGTTTGAATTTTATGCCAATGATTTTCAATTAGAATTGGATAACAGACAGTATTTTGGAACTGTTGCAAAAACAACTGTTAATGATGATAATTTAAATATAAGATTAAAACCTTCTACAGCATCATTAAAAATTGGAAAACTAAATAAAGGCGATGAAGTTATAATAAAAGGATTCTCTGATAAAAGAGAAAAAATAGATGGTTTTGAAGGTTATTGGCTGAAAATTCAGGTTGAAAAAAATGACATAATAAAGGATTACGCTAGCGATAATTTTGGTTGGTATGGCTGGGTTTTCTCAAAATACATTAATATCGATCCCGATATTAATGTAAGTACTTTTACTATTAAAAAAGTAATTCCTGAAACGAAATCAACTAGAGTATCGCTTGAATTGGAAATTAATAGGAATGGTAATAAAACTAAAGTAGAGGTAAATGCAAACAAATTTTCAAATCAAGAATCATATTATTTTGTCTGGTCTGATGATATTAAAGGATTTATGTATTCCGATCCGGTCGGAACTTTTAAATGGAATCCAAAAACAAATGAAATTATACATATGACAGATATGGGCTTCGATTGTGAATCAGCATGGTGTATAATTTCTGACGATGAAAAATATATGTTTCAGGATTATGGTACAAGTCCTGGTGTTAGAGGTTTCGCAATTTTTGATTTAAAAACAAATAAAGAAGTATACAGTGGCGCATATTTAAGAGATTTAGAATATGATGGAAAAACGGTTGTTGTTGTTGAGCATTGTGATTGGTGGAATATAAATAATAAAAGAGTATCTGATGAATCATTAAAAAGAAGTGAAGAATATAAAAAAACTTTAAAGCCCGAAGATTTAAAATTTAGAAGCATTGTTGTACGATATAAAATGAACTTAGAAAACTTCAAAAAAGAATATTTAGATTGTACAACAGTAGTTGAACAATAATATCGTATAACAAAGGTTCGTAGCCGACAGCGGGTCAAGCCCGCTGCGGTACAACCAGTTGTTATGTGGTCGCCCGCACTGGGCTGGATTAAAAAGGAAATAGAATTTATGAAAAAAAGTATTTTTGCATTAGTTTTATTATTAATTACTTCATTCACTTATGCTCAAGTTGCTTCTGTTTTTGGAGTAGATTCACAGACTTTCTTAAAAGATGAAAAAAACATTATCAGATATAATCCTTTAAATATTTTTGATAATAAGTCAGATACTGTATTTGCTATAAATAAAAAATCATTCGATAAATCAAAACCAATAATTCAAATTTACTTAGGTAATACTATAGATATAAATGAAATAAAGATAAAAGGCGGATATTTTGATAAAAAATATTTTAAAGCCAATTATAGAATTAAGTCCGGTGAAATTGTTTTATCTAATGAAGAAAAAGAATTAACCAGAAAAAAGTTCGTTCTTGCAGATGAAATGTCTATACAATCAATCAAATTTGAATCTGTTTATAAAATTTGTAAAGTTCAGATATATGTTACAGAATTATACGAATTTGAAAAATGGGATGATATAGTAATAAGTGACATAACTTTTTATTTAAATTCTACAGATTATTTTTGCGAATATGGAATTTATTATACTAATTCATATTCATCATACAAGGAAGAAAATGAATACAATGAAAAAAATCAGTTAGTTCACCAATTTAAAAATTATCCACCGTTCTGGGGATATCATTATAAAAATAATTATGATTCTAATGGAAGATTAATTTTTTCCTGGAGAGACGGTGGAGATGGACCGGGTGATACATATGTACTTTATGAGTATCCAGATTTAAAATCAAAATATCCATCAGAAATACAAAAATTTGAAAAACTGGGAAATAATACGTGGAAAGAATATGGAATAATTTTCAATCCATATACAATAGATTCTCAGGGTAAGATCTTAAAGAGTAATGATTTTAACGAAACTATCGAAAATACATATGAAAATAATATATTGGTAAAAACAGTTAAAATAACAAAAGATCCAAACATAAAATATGTATATTATTATCAAGATGGAAAATGCATCATGGAAGAAAATTCCACAAATTGGGTTTATTTATATAAATATGAAAATGAAAAATTAAAATATAGAATTCCAATTAAGACAAATGGTGCTGATGTTTGTTTTTACGAATACTATTTCGATAAAGATAAACTTATGAAAGTAAATGGCTATACTCATAAATCGAGATAGTAACATATAACAAAGGTTCGTAGCCGACAGCGGGTCGAGCCCACTGCGGTACAACCAGTTGTTACATTCACACCAACACTGTAGTATTGAAGGAGAACTCAATATAGAGTATACAGAACTTTTCGTTTAATAAAAAAATGTTTTAATCTTTATGGCAAACATAATCCCAAGTATCAGAATTCTTTGCAGTATCGCTTTGTTCTTTGTATCTCCATTATCAAAGAAATTCTATATCCTGTACCTTGTGGCAGGTCTCTCTGATATGATAGATGGACCTGTCGCAAGAAAAACAGAAACGGCCAGTGACTTCGGTTCCGGTTGTTTGCACTGTAGCCACAATTGCCGCAATCCAGGAAGTACTTTTTATTCGCACGAAAAATCAGAAAGTATAGTATAATAAAAATGGAGAAAAGATATGAATATTTAAGATGTTGTTAAAATAATTCAAACTGCTGAATGTGCTCAGATTGCGACTTGGGGAAACGGCAGAATTCATAATTTTGGAGAGCCTGTAAAATAAAAAAGCGGAAAGATGTAAATGATTAAATTTCAAAGCTTTGATATTATATAAAAATGAAAACTATATTTAAAACAGAATACAAAAACAAGCTTGTAAAAATTTTTGTCCCAATCATGCTCAGTAATCTCATTTCGCAGATTCAGATGTTTATTGACCGAATCTTTTTGGGACGAATGAACATTTTATATATGAGTGCGGTTGGAAATGTAAACGCTCCAATCTGGACAACAATGTCCTTTGTTATGTCGCTGTCAATCGGCGCTTCTATTTTGATAAGTCAGTCTGTCGGCGAAAAAGATCTGGATAAGGCAAAAGAGTATGCAGCATCAATGATTAAGTTCAGCAATGTGCTGCCGGTTCTGCTCTTCTTTTTCTGGACCTTCTGCAGTCCGTTTGTTTTTCGTCTGATGGGTGTTTCGCCAAATGTAATGAAGCTTTGTGTTACCTACACAAGAATTTATTCACCGGTATTTTTGATTGTAGGACTTTACGCGGCCTACGGTGTAGTTTTCCAGACTTCAAATTATACTAAGCCGCTCGTAACTTATGGAATCATCCGTTCTCTCCTGAATATTTTTCTGGATTACGTTTTGATTTTTGGTAAGCTTGGTTTTCCGCGTATGGAAATTACTGGTGCAGCACTTGGAACAACAATTGCAGAATACGCAGGGGCCCTTTATCTTTTGTATATCACAATTGCAAAACGAAAAGAGTTTTTCACAAGTCCTGATTTTAAATCTATTCTCACGGCAAAGTTCAGTCCATTTATAAAATCTGTAAAGCTTGGACTTCCAACCGCCTGCGAAGATCTTTTGTGGAATGCAGGAAATCTTTGTATCATCCGTATTCTCAACACAATCAACGAGGTTGCTGCGGGAATCTACTCTATGGTCTTTACCGTAGAAATTATTTTCGTTGTTGTTATCGGAGCAATTGGTAACGGAACTCTTACTCTCACTGGTGAAGCAACGGGCGCTAAGGATAACAAACTTTATCGAAATATCGTAAAGACTAGCATAAAATGGGCCTTCCTGGTTTGTGGATTTGCACTGCTTTTTATTTCAATTTTCCCACGATTTACGCTCAGCCTTTTTACTACAGACAAAGAAGTTATAGAGATGTCTGTTGTTTACATAATTCTTGTTGCAGCAAATCTTTTTGGAAAATCTGGCAATATAATTTTTGGTAGTGGAATCCGCGGTTACGGCGATACAAAGTGGATGCTGTTTACTCAGATTCTTGGAACCTTTGGAGTTGTAGGTCTTGCAGCTCTGTGCGTTTTTGTTTTCAAGCTTGGTATGCTCGGTGTATTTATTGCAGTTTTGTGTGATGAAGGTTCGCGCGCGCTTATAAATTTTGTGCGTTTTTCGAAAATTAAATTATGACAGATTTCAAATCGGAAAAGTTAGACGTAAACAAACTCCCTTCTTCAATTCAAAAACTGATTTTCAGTAAGTCATACACGGTTGATTCTTTCGGCAAGTCTGGTTCGGGTGTATATGTTTTTGACGATTGTGTTTTGAAGATAGTTGATGCACATGATAAACAATTCCGTGAACATAATGATGTTTCTGTTCAGGTTATGCGCTGGCTCGAAGGAAAACTACCGATTCCAAAGGTTCTCTGTTATGAAGCTGATGATGATTTTCAGTATCTTTTGATGAGCCGCATTTCTGGGAAAATGTCCTGTGACGAATCATACCTGGAAAATCCGCGCGAGCTCTGCAGGCTTCTTGCTCAGGCTTTTAAAATGCTCTGGAGTGTAGACCTTACCGGTTGTCCACGCGAGCGCACAATTGAAAATGAACTGGAAGACGCAAAGTACCGTGTAGAAAATAATCTTGTAAATTTGGATGATGCTGAGCCAGATACTTTTGGCGAGAACGGTTTTGAAAATCCTGAGGCTCTGCTTGTCTGGCTGCAAACTCACAAACCACAATATGAGCCGGTTCTTTCTCACGGAGATTTCTGCCTGCCAAATATTTTTCTGAAAGACGACCAGGTGAGCGGCTTTATAGATTTGGGGGCTGCAGGAATCGGCGACAAGTGGCGCGACATTGCCCTCTGTCACCGTAGCCTCAGGCATAATTGTGACGGTACCTTCGGAGGCAAAATCTACCCGGATGTAAATCCAGATCTTTTATTGGAAGAACTTGGAATCGAACCGAATGACGAAAAAATCAGATACTACATCCTGCTGGATGAATTGTTTTAGAGGAGAAAAGTTATGGAAATCAAAGACAGCAGAATAGACGACGGCAAGGCCTTTGACTGGGGCCGTACTTCAAAAGATTACGCAAAGTATCGCGACATCTATCCGGAAATCTTTTATAAGAAAATTGCAGACAGAGGTCTTTGTTTAGAAGGGCAGTCTGTTCTGGATCTTGGAACTGGTACTGGTGTTGTGCCACGCAATATGTATAAATATGGCGCTCGCTGGACCGGAACTGATATTTCACCTGAACAGATTGAGCAGGCAAAACGTCTGGCAAGTGAAGCCAGAATGAAAATCGATTTTCTTGCAGTGCCAACCGAAAAACTTGATTTTCCAAAAGAGAGCTTTGATGTAATTACTGCCTGTCAGTGCTTCTGGTATTTTGACCATGAACATGTAATGCCAAAACTTGCAGAACTCCTTAAACCGAATGGCAAGCTGGTTATTTTGTATATGGCATGGCTTCCTTTAGAAGATAAAATAGCAGGTGAGAGTGAAAAACTCGTTCTGAAGTATAGTCCAAAGTGGTCAGGAGCAGGACAGACAAGACGACCTAACTGGGTTCCAGATGTGGCTTATAAGAATTTTGAAATGGAAGAGCATGAAGAATATGATTTAATGATTCCATTTACTAAGGAAACCTGGCACGGAAGAATAAAAGCCAGCCGTGGTGTTGGTGCATCATTATCCGGTGAAGAACTTGCAAGCTGGGACGCAGAACACAGAAAACTTCTTGATGAAATTGCTCCTGAAAAATTTGATATAAAGCATTATGCAGCAATTACAGTGCTGAGAAAAAAGTAAAAAAACGAGGATAGAAAAATGAAAAAAATTGGACTTGTAGGTGGAACCGGACCGGAATCAACTTTGATGTATTACAAGGAGTTGAATAGCCGGATTGATAAAATGTCTAATGGCATTCAGATGCCTGACCTCGCAATTGAAAGCGTAAACTTTCGTAGAGCCTGGGATTATGTTTCTGGCGCCAAGTATGATTTATTAACTGATTATTTATCTGAAAAAGTTGAATGTCTTAAAGCAGGTGGGGCTGAGATTATCGCACTGACAGCTGCAACAATGCACATAGTTTATGACGAAATTGTTCAGAAGACAAAAGTTCCTCTTGTAAGTATTCCAAAATCAGTTTGTGAAGAAATTCAGAAGAAGGGGTATAAGAAAGTCGGACTGTTGGGCACAATCTTCACCATGGAACAGGATTACATGAAAAAGGATTTGCTTGAAGCTGGTATAGAAGTTCTTGTTCCAGAAAAATCAGATCGCGAACTTGTCGCAAAAAGAATTCTGGAAGAACTGGAAGTTGGAATCGTAAAGGAATCAACGCTCAAAGAATTCACTGCGATAATCGAAAAAATGAAAAACGAGCAGGGGATACAGGCACTGATTCTCGGCTGTACAGAACTCCCGCTTCTTTTGAACAAAGAAAACTGCCCAGTTGATTGTCTGGACAGTGTCGAGATTCATCTTCAAAAGTTGATTGAGTTGGCTTACTAAATCTCTGTATTCTTTGTTATCGAGTTCTTTCTATCCTTCAGCTTTTTATTGATCTTTTTTGCATCATTGAAATCCAGAAGGTAGACAAGAACCGATACAAAAAAGAAAACAAGTACAAACATTATTTCCATAATTATGATGGAAGAAATTTCTTTTTTGAACCAGCCGATATTCAGGCCAACAATCCATAGGGTCGCATTAATAATCAAAAAATATAAAAGCTTACAAAGGAAAAGCAATCTGTTAGATTTGTCCTTTATAATATAGAAGATTCCAAAACCAAGGCCTGAAACGATGCCAATCAAAATTACTCCCCAGATATCTTTAAGTGTCAGTATTATTATTCCGTCTGGATCAAAGGCCTTTCTAAAAATTGTAATCATAATAAAAATTATTGTTATAACACGGGTGCAGATATTTATCATTACGGAAATCATTCCATCGTTCTTTTCATTGTTTTTCATAAACCTAACAACTCCTTTAAAGTGTTTAAGTAATTTCTTGAAATCATAACCTTGTAACCGTTTTCAAGAACAGCTTCAAAGCGGCCTCCGAAAACTGGAGTAAGACTGTCAATCTTATCCAGATTTACAATTACAGCTTTGTTGGCCCTGAAGAAAATGCTTGCCGGTAATTCTTCTTCCAGCTGATAAAGTTTTGATTTAGTTTCGTAAACAGAATCTTTGGTATAAGCAAAAACTTTATCATCAACTGATTCAAAATATAAAACTTCTTCAGGATCAACAAATACGATTTTGGAGTCCTTGTAAAAGTTCATTTTACCTTTTCCGGTCTTAAACTGATTGATGAGTTTAGTCAGACTTTCATCAAGATAGTCGCATTTAACGATTAATTCGTCTTCCTCATCAGCCTTCTTTTCAAGAATGGTTACTTTCATTTTTTACCTCAAATAGCCACAGGGGCTTATTGATATTGTACCATCTTTTGAGCTTCTTGCAAGGCAAGAATTGCCTGAGTTTCTTTTCCGCATTTCTGATAACATTCGTAAGCCATAACGTAGCTGTAGGCTTTTAGTGTTTCGTTCTCGGTAATGGAAACTATGCGCATAAAATCTTCTGCGCCGACTGCCGCTTTTCCGAAAACCTGTTCTGGAACTGAGGCACTTACAGAGGCTCGATTCAGCAATACATCAATTTCACCTTCTTTACCGGCTGCAAGTTCTGCGGCTTTGTCGAGATAGGTGTAAGCTTCGTTTACAAGGGCAACGGCTTTCATCACAGATGATTCACCGCCCTTTACGGCGAGCCAGGAGCCGTAGTAGGCAAGACTAACAAAATCATCCGGATTTGTATTGATTTTATCTTTGAAGTAGGAAAGATTTTCATCTGTGGTTTTTCCTTGTGGCATTTGAATCTGTGTCATCAGAGAAGCTTGTTTTTCTGCATAGAGTTGTTTTACGTGTTGAATGTATGCTTTGTTTTTTGCTTCTTCTTTTTTTGATTTTTTATGAGCTTTCATAGAAGCTTCAATTGTAAGAGGAGCGTAATCATCCAGGAGAACGTAATGAATTGTTTGTTTTGCACCAAGAAGTTTCTGGACTCTCTTGTCTTTGAGAGGAATGCGGATTTTAATCAAGCTGCCATTTTCAAGTTTGTAGTATTCTGTATTGCAGATTAGGTTACCTGAGTTGTCGTAAAGTTTTCCTTCTGTGTCAGTAAGCTGAAGTTCAAAATCTTCATCAATATAAATACTGATGTTCTTGAAAGCAGGTGTCTTGTCTTTGAATTCCAGATCAAGTTGCCAGTATTCTGCAGACTGCTGCCAGCGGGCATTTGTTACCGGCTCATGAACTGTATAGCGGAGTAGTGGAGAACCATCATCAGAGGAATTGATAAAATCTGCACAAACAAGTCCACCGGTATACGAAGGATCTACATGAAGAAAATGTGCAAAAAAGTTTTGTGGAATTGAAGAACAAATGAAAAATAAACTGATTCCAAAAAAACATGTGAATACTGTTGTCAGCATTTTCCAGCTGTATCTGATTTTTTCAAGAATTGTCTTAATCATTTTCTACCTCCAAAAAGTCCAGCAATAAGATTCAGGGATTTAATCATAAAGTCTGAAGACATAATTACTGCAAAAGAAAAAGCTGCAAAGCGGAAAAGATTTGCTGGGTGGAGCAGCTGCTGGAAAACGCGGCCGGCTGCAGTCTTTGGTGGATTTTTGTGGTGGCCACAGGAACAGCCAGATTTCTTCATATTAAAACGGAACTCATAAGAAATAGCTTTGTTAGGACAAACTGACATACATTCACCACATTTTGCACAGGTGATTTCCGGGTGTCCTTTTTTCTCCTGAATTGTTTTTATGTCGATTGCACTAAATGGGCAGGTTGAAGCGCACTTCATACAGCCACTGCATTTGTCTGTATCAATCTTCATCTGGAAAATACTGAAGCGATCTGTAAGAGATGCAAAGGCCCCGAATGGACAGAGACTGCTGCACTGAGTTCTTTTTTTTGTAAGAATTGGAAGAACTATGACAAGGCCGATAAATAGACCCACAAACATTATTGCGGCAATCAGGCTTGGAATAGAGTTTACCGGACTGAACTCAGTTACAAGCTTGAACGGACAGAACCATTCGCAATAGATGCAGGCAAGTTCGCAAAGAGATGCCAGAATTATAAAGAACATAAATCCAAAATGAAATTCGCGGAGTTCTTTGTTTTTTGGAAGAAGCTTAATGCGTGGCTTTTTTGCAACGTGAGAAAAGCCTTCTTCCCATCCACCGTAAAAACAAATCCAGCTGCACCAGCCACGGCCTACAGTCAAAGTACAGACAAGCCAGATTAAAATCATGCTTGCAACCGAAGCATAGTGACCCGAGATTCTTGCAGGGAAAATGATATTTTTTGTAACGAGCAGTGGAACTAATACCTGAGGAATTGCAATGTGGCAAAACGGAAGTTCTGAGTTACTCATTGCTTCACTTGTGATTGACATACTACCGCGTTCTGCAATCAGGTCGGCAATAAAGGCAATACAAAAGCCTACTGCAAAAACTGTCTGAAAGATTCTACGGTAAATAACTCCACTTCCCATTTTTTTATTTTCTGCAAATGTCATTCGTACAAAAAGAAACATAAGGAAAAGTGCATACAAAATTGCAGCAGGAGCAAAGTTATGCATCAGAACTACAAAGAAAAAAACTATGAATGCCATCATGGCAGATAAAATCAAACTTGAAATCATTTTTTGCTCCTTATTCAAAAATCATTGGGATTAAGCCCAGGAAAATCATAAAGTAAATGCTTACACAAAATTGCGTAACTCTTGCAATGCGTTTTATGCTACCTGCTCTCTTTGCAATGAAGGGAATGCCAAAAAGCGGAATAAAAAAGGGCAGAGTTCCTATGTAAAAAAAGATGAAATAGAAGAATCCGACAAGGCCGTGTCCGCCAAAAACAGAGCGCAGCATTGCTGTCCACAGCGGCGGGCACACATGAAGTCCAACGGCGAGTCCGCTTAAAATTGCAGTTACCCAGTCATTACCGAGGCGACGGAGTTTAGAAACTTTGCAGCCGCATTCTTTGTTACATCCCCACGGAAACTTCACACCAAGCGAGTTGAATAGCAACGCAATTCCGCAGAAAAAATATGCATAAACCGAAAGTCTTCTGGTGAGCACTGGATCAATAAACTCATTTACAAGTAGTCCGATTGCGGCAAAAACTGCGCCAAGAATAAAATACATAACAAGACGGCCGCCAAGAAAAGCTCCGATGAGCCCGGAGTTTCTTTTGTAGCTAACTTTGTCTGTACCACTCAAAAAAGGAATCAACACTGGCGCACAATTCATAGTGCAGTAGGTTCCAGTTGAAAGTCCTAATGAAATCGCTTCTAAAATCATATTTGCCTCTTTTATGACCACGTATTGCCGTGGTTTTCTTTATGTTTGAATGATAAATCAGGATAGGCGAGCCCGCAATATGGTTTTTGGTAAGATGCAGGGGTGCGGGGGTATGATGCAGAATGACAGGTGTGAAAATTTTCTTTATTTACGAAAAAACACTGATTTGATAATATTAGCGCAAATGAACAGAGAAATTACGATTATTAATAAAGAAGAAGCATATACTTATGATGAATTAGACTTGATTGAAGAAAAACTTTTGCCATTGGTGAATGAAGGACAGAGGGGGGCTGCCGCAGATGTCCTGCATAGTCTCAAATCAAGTCTTGAAAATCAGAAAACATCATCAGCCATTTTCTTTATGCCACAGAATACCTTCAATATTTTTTCTTTGATTCAGGGCGATAATTCCATTTGCAAAATTACAAAAGAAAATATTGAAGCGTTGTATAAGGCTTTTTGTGTTATTGATGATTGGGCCAGCCAGCCGATTTTAAGACATCTTCAGAAAAAACTAAAAACTCTCAATGACTATCTTCAGCAGGGAAATGCCGTGACCCCAACTGTAATTGCGGCAGACAATTTCTCTGTGATGGAGATTGTTGATTAATTAATCAGAACTTATACCAGGTCAAAAATATCTTGTGTTTGATAGAGAACTTTTCTGGATACTTTTTTTCGAGCATTGCACGGTGTTCTTCATCAAACTGACGAAGTTGGCTTTCGCTCATGCTGGCCATTACTCCTCGGCTGGCCAGCATTCTTCCGTGCCAGCTTTCTCGGGTAAATGGAATCTCTGTGATGAAGGTTTCCATTTGAGGATTTTCAAAATAGTGACGGCGTAAATCTTCTAGTGCACTTGCTGCTCCATGCCAATTCGGATTTATCTTTTTTACAATCGCATTACTGTCTTGTGTTACAGGTTCTTCTTTTAAGTAAGAAATGTAGACTTTTACAAAAATGCCACCGTCTTTTAGCAGCGTTTTTATTTTAGGCACAACGATATTAGGATCAAAATACCAGAAACATTGACAGGCTGTAATTGCATCAAAAGATTTATCCGGAAAATTCAATTCTTCAGCGGCAAGGTTTTCATAGTGGATATTATTCATTCCAAGTGAAAGATTCTGTGCTATTTCCAGCTGTTCTTCTGAAATATCAGTTGCAATTATATCTGCGCCGTACTTGCAAAGCTTTCTTGGGAAGATTCCGGTGCCAGTTCCTAGATCAAGCCAGCGGCTTCCTGCAGTGCCAACTCCTAAAGAATGAAGTTTTTCAAAAAGCATATCAGGATAAATATCACGGAAGCGGCCATAATACTCTGCCGTCTTTCCAAAATCAAATGCATTTCCGTTATCAACCTGAATCTTATCAAGCCTGCCGTCTTGCG
>JAEEGJ010022618.1_pt1 | contig 13323 bp, 11 predicted proteins | sample 8958761 | NCBI WGS metagenome assembly JAEEGJ01 (sample SAMN16246546, study PRJNA631951) | gut metagenome | biome: gut microbiome; feature: rumen; material: RS-attached | host: Bos | place: Iran: Karaj | collected 2018-10
GTCAGCCATGATCTTGATGGCGCTGGCCCGTCCGAAGTTTGCCCAGGAGTGACCGCCCTGAACGTTTACGGTTATTCTGTAACGGTGTGAACCAACCGCACGGTCTATGCACTGCCCCAGGTAACAGTCAAAGCTGTAGAAAGCCCTGACCCTTCCTTCATACTGCCTCATCAGTTCCTTTGAGCCGTCCAGGTTGCCCAGACCTTCCTCGCAGGAATTGGCGCAGATCACGAAGCCGCAGTCCAGCGCCGGTCTGTTCTCGATGAGATATTTTGCGCCCATGAGGAGGTTCACCAGATTGGCGGTGTCGTCGCCGATGCCCGGTGCCCTGAGGATCCTCCCCTCCTGGGTCATGGGATAGGCTTCCGTGTCGGGCTGCACCACGTCCATGTGGGCCGCCCAGATGATCACATCCTCGTGGTCGCCTGTGCCTGCCTCCCAGATAACGTTCTTCATCGAGTCGATCCTCACGTTCTCAGCACCCTGGCGGATCAGCCAGTCTCTCACAAACTCAGCCCTCTTCCCTTCGTCCCTTGTTGGTGCGGGGATCCGGCCCAGTTCACGGAGGAGATCCTCTGCTTCCTCAATGTGAGTTTCCGCAAAAGATCCGACCCTGCCCTTTATTGAATTGATCCTGTTTTCAGTCATGTTTTTTGCTCCCGTAAAAGAATCTCTTCGTAAACATATATACGATGGGTATGAGGAACATGTAGTATGCGTATCTCATGGCTCCCCAGTTCACACCGAAGAAGCTCAGCGGCACGGAGCAGCCGATGCACCAGGGCACGATGCAGGCTATGAGGATGACCGAGTTCTCCATATCGATGGCCAGTTCCTCATCCGGCGCGCCGCTCTCGCGGTAGGTGCCCTTCATCAGGCTTCCAACCATGAGGGTGGCTATGGTCTGGTTACAGAACACCATGGCGGAGCCCAGTCCCATGATCACGGTCACCGGCAGCCTGCCTAACTTAGCGCACAGTGAGGATATCTTCTCATTCACTCCTCTGAGCATGTCTGTGCCCTCGAAAATGCCCGAATAAGCGCCGGAAACCAGCAATATGATAATTATCTCGACCATGGACAAAAGTCCGCCTCCGTCGAGAATAGAGGCCGCTGTGCCCTCTCCCGCTTCATAGCCGAAGATCAGGGCTCTGACCACTTCCCGGACTCCCTGTCCCTGTACGAATATGCTTATAAGGACCGATGACATTATGCTGAGCCCCATGGCAAGAAGCACGTCCACCTTGAACAGCGGAAGCACCAGCATGAGCGCCGCAGGAACGAAGGCCCAGTAGGATATGACGAAGGCCTCCTGAAGTCCCTCCATCATCTGACTGTCCGCCCCCTGTATGGGATTATTCACTGAGATAACTGCGTAGAGCCCCAGTGAGATCAGAAACGGTATGGCCCCGGTCTTCATCATGGCCTTCACATTGTCGAATATGTTGGTACCGGTGATGCTGCATACCAGATGAGCAGAAGATGATACGGGAGAACATCTGTCTCCGAAGAAAACTCCGCTCATGAGGGTCCCCGCCGTGATGAGCGGGTCCACTCCGCCTGCCCTTGCAAGAGCCATGAATATGACCCCCACTGTTCCCGCCACGCCGAAGGATGTGCCTATGGCGTAGCTGAGTATACTGGACAGCAGGAATGTGATCAGGATGAACAGTTTGGGCGTAATGAGCTGCATACCGTAGTAGACGAATACGGTGATGGTCCCCGACATCCTCCAGGATGCCGTGAGGAATCCGATCACTGCCATGACCTCCAGAACGATCAGAGATTCTCTCACACTCTTACCGGCCATGCGGAAAAGTTCATCCGGCCGGAACCTGCGTCTCAGTCCGGTCACAAAAAATGCCACGAACCCGGCGATGAGCGCCGGGACCGTGGATAAACCTGCGATCAGCGAGGATATCATGCATATGAGAAATATTGCAAAAGCAATGAGCAGATCCATTTATCTCCTATTTCTCCTTGAGCATTCTTACAGCTTCCGCCGGGTCCTCCGCCTTGAACACAGAAGATCCTGCCACCGCCATCTCGACGCCGGCCGCTTCGACTCTCTCGATATTGCCGATGCCGATGCCGCCGTCGATCTCGATGATATAATCGTAGCCCATCTCTTTTTTGAGGGCTGAAAGCTCCACCGCCTTCATCAGCTGATCCTCCATGAACTTCTGGCCGCCGAAGCCGGGTTCAACGGACATTATGAGGATCAGATCCACCTTGTCAAAAAGTCCTTCCAGGGCAGATGTGGGTGTTCCGGGCTTTATGGAGATGCCTGCCTTCACTCCGTAGGAATGGATCAGGTCGATGACCTCCATGGGATCCTCCACTGCCTCCCTGTGGAAGGTGATGAACTCCGTATTCTCCGTGACGAAGTCCTTGGCGTATTTCATGGGATCGGTGATCATGAGGTGGACGTCGAAGGGTATGGACACCCTGCCCGTGAGGCACTTCATGACCGGTGCACCGAAGCTTATGTTGGGTACGAAATGACCGTCCATGACATCCACGTGGATGTAGTCGGCTCCTCCCTCTTCAGTCTTGTGTATGTCGTTGAGCAGATCTCCGAAATCCGCAGAAAGAATGGATGGTGCGATGAGCATCAGTATTTCCTCTTTTCTCTTATTTCTTTCATGTTGGTCTTATAGGATGCGTAGCGTACGGTCGAGATCTCTCCGGCCTTGACCGCCTCTTTCACCGCGCAGCCCGGTTCCTTTAAGTGCCTGCAGTTATCGTATCTGCACTTACCGCTGAACCTTTCGATCTCCGGATAGAGGTGTCTCAGTTCGTCCTCCTCTATCTCAGGTATGTCAAAAGACGTGAACCCGGGGGTGTCATAGACCAGTCCCCCGCCCTCGGTCTCCAGGATCTCCACGTGCCTGGTGGTATGTCTGCCTCTCTGAGTCTTGTCAGAGATGGCCCCGGTCTCCATGCCGGCCTCCGGCACTATGCTGTTTACCAGAGTGGACTTGCCTGCGCCGGAAGGCCCCGCGAACGCGGCCACCTTGCCCCTGAGCAGTTCCTTGAGTTCGTCCAGGCCTTCTCCCGTCATGCAGCTGGTTTCCACCACTCTGTAGGCACCTGAATAGATGGCCTTCATGGTCTCCCTCTCCTCTTCAGTGAGGAGGTCGCACTTGTTTATGACCACCACAGCCTCAGTATCCTTGACCTCGGAGGCCAGGATGAACTTGTCTATCATGGCAAAGGCAGGTTCGGGGTCTCTGCCCGCGAAGGTCACCAGGATCATGTCCACGTTGACGATGGGAGGTCTGTCAAACTCGTTCTTCCTCTCGTGGATCTTCTCTATCACACCCTCGTGGCTGAAGCCTCTGTCTCTGGCTTCTCTGGAGAGTTCCACCTCGGAGATGTCCACACGGTCTCCCACCTGGAGTTTCATACCCTTGCCTTTGATGGCGCCGCGCCCCCGGCATTCAAAGATGCCCTGGGGAGTCTTCACGTAGTAGAAGCCGCCTATGCCTTTAATGATCTGTCCGGTCATCGGCTGTCACCCCTGGCCCTCGCCGGAGCCTCCGGAGCCTTCGCCGCCTTCACCGCCTTCACCGTTTTCGCCGGATCCGCCGCCTTCGCCGCCTTCACCGCCTTCACCGCCTTCTCCGCCTTCACCCGGATCCGGGTCGACAGGAGGTGCGGGAGGCTCTCCCTTGGAGACTCTTATGTCTATGGCGGTTCCTACATCTACGTAGGTTCCGTATGTGATGCTCTGCCAGAATATGAGATTCTGAGCAACGCTGTTGATCTCTTCGTAGGTCACGGCGCCTCTCTTGAGTCCGAGACTCTCCAGAAGGTCTTTTGCTTCCTCAGGCGTCATTCCCACCAGGTTGGGAACGGAGACCTGCTCCACTCCCTTGCCGTCGGAGACTTCAATGTCCACAACGGTGCCCTTGTCGGCCTTGGTACCGGGCTCGATGGACTGCTTGACGACGGTTCCTTCGTTCTGGGTGGATGTGACCGTGGTCTGGGTGCCCAGCACATAGCCCATCTCTTCGAGGGCTGCCTTGGCCTCTTCCACGGACATGCCGGTGATCTTGGGGATCACGCCTGCGCTCTTGCCCTTGGATACGTTTACGGTGACCACCTTTCCTTCCACCACCATGGTGCCTGCCTCAGGCGTCTGGAAGGTTATGAATCCCTCCTCGAATTCGTCGGAATACATGTCGTCGCCCCGCTCCAGCACAAGTCCGGCCTCTGAAGCCATTGCCACAGCCTCTTCATAGGTCTTGCCGCTGAAGTCCGGGACCTCCACCTCGGCCTTCTTGCCGAACAGTCCCATAACGGATCCCAGCACTATGAGCAAAATGATCAGAGCCGCAACACCGGCGATTATGATGATCTTGCTGGATTTGTCCCTCTGGAAAAACTTCGCGAAGAAGGACTGATTCTGTCCGCCGCTCTGGCCGGTCTTCTTCTTGGGATTCTCGGTCTTCTTTTTGTTTTCCGGAGGTCTGTCTCCCTCCTCGTCGTCGCTGAAGTTGCCTGCCAGCGCCTTGGAACCGAAGCGGCTCTCGATGTAGTCGATGGACCTCAGATCCTCGATCATCTCGTCCACGTTCTTGTATCTCTTGGACTGGAACTTCTCCGTTGCCTTCCTGATGACTCTGTCAAGCTGGTAAGGAACAGAGGGGACCTCTTCCTTGGCTGAGGGCATGGGATCGTTGATGTGGCTCAGCGCGATGGATACCGGGTTGTCCGCATCATAGGGCACGTGGCCCGTCAGCATCTCGTAGAGGACGATTCCCAGTGAATAGATGTCGGATCTTTCATCCACATAGGAGCCCCTCGCCTGTTCGGGTGAGAAGTAGTGGACAGAGCCCATGACCTTGTCGTTCACCTCTGTGATGGTGGTCTCGGATATGGGCATTGCGATACCGAAGTCAGCCAGCTTGGCCACTCCCTGCGGGGTCACCAGCACGTTGTGGGGCTTGACGTCACGGTGCACGATGCCGTTCTTGTGAGCCAGAGAAAGCGCCTGGGCTATCTGAACGGTGTAGTCGATGGCCTGCTTGTAGTCAAGTCTGCCCTTCTCCTCGATTATGTCTGAGAGTGATTTGCCCTCCACCAGTTCCATGACGATGTAATGGATGTTGCCCTCCTGGCCTACGTCGTAGACTCCCACCACGTTGGGATGGGTGAGTCCGGCGGCAGCCTGGGATTCCCTGATGAAGTTCTCTATGAATTTTTTGTCCCTGGTGAATTCGGGTCTTAAGATCTTGATGGCCACATAACGGTTAAGGAGCCGGTCTTTTCCCTTGTATACGATGGCCATTCCGCCTTCACCGGTCTTCTCGATAAGTTCATACCTTCCGGCGATCAGTCTGTTATTCATCGATATCCTCCTCCGTCACTTTAAGGCTTATGACGGTCGTGTTGTCGCGGCCGCCGTTCTGATTGGCCCTGCTCACCAGTTCTCTGGCAAGGTCACTCATGCTTTCTGTGTTCTGTTCAATGACGCTTATGATCTCCTCATCTGAAAGCTCGTCGTAGAGTCCGTCGGAGCAAAGTATCAGGACGTCGTCCTCCCTGACCTCCACCCTGAAAAAGTCCGGATCCACTATGCTGTCAGCGCCCAGAGCCTTGACGATCACGTTCTTCCTGTCATCTGTCTCCGCTTCCTCCCTGGAAAGCACTCCTGCCTTGACCAGAGTATTCACGTAGGTATGATCCTCGGTGATCTGGGTAAGAGTCCCGTCCCTGTAGAGATAGGCTCTGCTGTCTCCGATATTGGCCACGTAGGCCTGACCGTTCCTCACGTGGACCACCACTGTGGTGGTAGCCATGCCGGCATTCTCCTGATGGGCGTTGGCCATGCCGTATATTTTGCGGTTGGCCGTATCGATGGCGTCCCTGAGATAGTCCACGATCTCATATTTCTCTATGAGGTGGGTTATGGGATGGCTGACCACGTAATTGGCGATCTCGCTTACGGCGGTGCGGGAAGCTATCTCTCCCGAGTTGCCGCCGCCAACGCCGTCGGCCAGGACGTACACCTTGTCAGGGAGCAGAACGAAGCAAGCGTCCTCGTTGCTCGTCCTCATGACTCCTCTGTCAGATTTAAAACCTACATGCATTTACAAAATCCTCCTAAGTCTTGCAGCGTAGAACCCATCCGTTCCGGCATCGGGCCCCAGCCTGACATCTTTCTCCAACTCAAATCCGGGAATATCCCTGAGAAACCGTGAAACGTTGTCCTCGTTCTCCTCCCTGGTAACTGTACAGGTGGAAAACATCAGCGCCCCGCCCTTTCTCACATAGGATGCGCCTCTTCTCATGATCTCCTGCTGCAGTGCGCAGAGAGCGGCGAGATCGGGCTTCTCCTTGTACTTGATCTCAGGCTTTCTCCTGAGCACTCCCAGGCCTGTACAGGGCACGTCGCAGATCACAAGATCGAACTGTTCTTCGAATTCCCTGACCGGCACCGTGCTGTCTCCCTGCCTGGTCTCTATTATGTCTATGCCGTTTCTTCTGGCATAACTGTCGATAAGTGTAAGTTTATGTTCGTAAATATCCTGAGATATAACTTTTCCGTGGTTAGCCATGGCTTCAGCAGCGGCGCAGGACTTGCCGCCCGGTGCGGCGCAGAGGTCCAGGACCTTCATGCCCTCTCTGGCTTCCGCCATGTCCGATGCTGTAAGGGAAGCCTCGTCCTGAACTGAGAATCTGCCCTCTCTGAAGGCTCCAGTTTCAAGGATCCCTGTGCCCCTGACCATAAGTCCTCTGGGACTCATCCCGGAGGGTCTGACTTCAAAGCCTTCTTTCTCAAGCAGAGGGATCAATTCGTCCCTGCTGTTCTTCAGAAGATTCACCCTTATGCAGAGTTCCGGGGTCTCCATGGAGTATCTGAGATATTCCTCAGCCCCATCCCTGCCGTATACGCCGGTGAGAAGATCTGCGATCCAGGGCTCGACTGAGTATTTCACGGAAATATCATCGGGTTCCGCCAGGTCAGCCTTGTTTCTCGCCAGATTTCTGAGCACTCCGTTCACGAAGCGGTCTCTGCCTCCGGCGTACTTCTTGGCAAGGCTCACAGCCTCGTTGATGGAGGCATAGTCGGGAACGCCGTCCATGAAGAGGATCTCGTATGCACCCATCCTGAGAATGGTAAGGACGCTGAGATCCAGCCAGCTGAAGCCTTTCGCGATAAATCCCTTTAGATAGTGGTCCAGCAGATATTTCCTCCTGAGCACACCGTAGCAGATCTCCCTGGCGAAAGCCTGGTCTCTGGGCTCCAGCCCACGGACTGAAGCGTTCAGGGTCAGCTGTGAATAGGCTCCGTCCTTCTCAATGCTTATCAAAGACTTGTATGCCGCCTGTCTGGAGCTGTCCGTCATCTGAAGATCCACCCCTTTTCAAGGGAATGCCCTCTAAGGTAATCGCTGACAGGGCAGCGCTTCTTGCCCGGGACCTGGATCTCCGTTATCCTGAGAGAACCTTCCGTACAGGATACAGTAAACTGATTATTGTTAACTTCTGTCACTTTTCCGGGTTCATCGTGCGTTCCGTCATCAACGGCCTCGCCTGCCCAGAACTTCATTGCCTCTCCTGCCTCTCCGAAGTATGCGAATGCCCCTGGCCATGGGTCGAAAGCCCGTATTTTGAGGACTTCCCGGGATGCTGAGCCTGTGAAGTCCAGATGACCGTCCTCTTTTCTGATGAGAGGCGCATAGGTGGACTGGGTACCGTCCTGTTTCTCATATACTGCGGTGCCGTTCTCTATGAGAGGCAGTGTCTCCAGGAGAAGATCCCTGCCCTCCCGGGCCAGAACGTCGTGGAGCTGAGTATAGTTCATGCTGCCTATCTTCACGGCTCTTTTGGATATCATGTCCCCTGTGTCCAGGCCCACGTCCATTCTCATGATGGTGATGCCGGTCTCCTCCTCCCCATCCAGGATGGCGTGCTGTATGGGCGACGCTCCTCTCAGTTTGGGAAGAAGTGAGGCGTGGACGTTGACGGGTCCCAGCCTGGGTATGTCCAGAACGCTCTTGGGCAGGATCTGTCCGTAGGACGCCACCACAAAAACATCAGGTTTAAGGGCTTTTAACGTCTCGACGGCCGATATATCGTTTTTTAGGTTTTCGGGCTGGAGAACGTCGATCCCGAGCTCCAGAGCGGTCTCCTTGACCGGGGAGAACTTCACGTGCTTGCCTCTGCCGTTCTTTCTGTCAGGCTGTGTGACCACCATCTGTATCCGGTGTCCGCCTTCATGAAGACCTCTCAGTATGACCTCCGCGAATTCGGGTGTTCCCATGAAAACTATATTCATTCTTCTGCTTCCGTTCCGTCTTCTTCAAATTCGTCCTCTTCGTCCTCGCTGTAGGCGGGCCTCAGATTACGGCACTTGTCAGTATAAAGGATGCCATCCAGATGATCATACTCGTGCTGCATGACTCTGGCCTCGAATCCTTCGAACTCAAACTCATGTCTCTCCCCATTAAGGTCTGTGGCCTCGATCCTGATGGCCACAGGTCTCTCCACGTCTCCGATCATGTCAGGTACGCTGAGACATCCTTCCACGCCCCATTCCTTCTCATCGCTGTAGTAGGTGATCACAGGGTCGATCATGTAGTAGACCGTGGCTTCGTCGCCCGGATCGGGCTGAGCCACGAACATCCTTCTCATGATGCCCACCTGGGGGGCTGCCAGACCTACCCCGTTCTCTTCTCTCATGGTGTCCACCATGTCCTCAAGGATCTCCCTGAGGTGCGGTGTCACGGGGCCTGCGCTCTTGGCGTGTTTTCTTAATACTTCGTCTCCTTCGACGACTACGTTTCTCGTTGCCATGTTTTCCTCTTCTGTCTTTTATGAAAAATGATGTGTTTAGCTTTTTTTGCGGCCCTATATCATGCTGTAGGGATCCACGTCTATGGTGACGTTCACCGAGGAGCGGCGGGACATGAGCTTGCGCCTGAACTGGTCAAGATAGTGGACGCACTCGTTCCTTTTGCTGCGCTCCGCCTTGATGATGATGTACTGTCTGAAGGCCTCTTTGCCCTTGAAGTTGGATGCGATCTTCGGATCCTTGATCCTGGATGCGCTGTCCTCTCCGAATATGCCTATGAGGAACTCCTTTGCCTCTTCGGCTGCCCGGCCCGCCTCCGCCTCGTCGTCGGAGGTGAAGTTGGCTATTATAAGCTCTCCGAAGGGCGGATAGTCCATGAGCTTCCTGCCCCTGGTCTCCACCTTGAAAAACCCGTCATAGTCATTGTTTTTGGCCGCTGTCAGGGCGTAATTCTCCGGATCGTAGGTCTGGACTATGACGTGCCCCCTCGTATCTCCCCTGCCTGCACGGCCTGCCACCTGGGTCACCAGCTGGAAGGTCCGCTCCTCGGATCTGTAATCGGGGATGTTGATGGTGGCGTCCGCCGCGATGACTCCCGTGAGTCCCACATTGTCGAAATCCAGTCCCTTGGCCACCAGCTGCGTGCCCACAAGGATATCAGTCTCACCGCTGCCGAAGCGCTCCAGTATATTGTCAAGTTCCCTGCGGTCCCTGATGGAATCGATGTCCAGTCTGTCCACCGTCTTGCCCGGGAACAGTCTGGCGGCCTCCTCCTCCACCTGCTCAGTGCCGATACCGAAGTGTCTGATGTATCTGCTCTTGCATGAGGGGCAGACCTTGGGCACAGGGTACTTCCGGCCGCAGTAATGGCAGATCATGCTGTTTTCTTTTTTGTGGTAGGTCAGGGAAATTCCGCATTCAGGGCACTTCATTACGGTCCCGCACTCCCTGCAGGAGATGAAGTTGGAGAACCCTCTCCTGTTCTGAAGGAGTATCACCTGTCTGCCTGCATCCAGTTCCTCTTCCATCCTGGCCCTGAGAGCCTCTGAAAAGATGGATCTGTTGCCATTTCTCAGTTCCTCCCGCATGTCCACGATCTCCACTTCCGGAAGGGGCGTCTTATTATACCTCTCCTTCAGTTCTATGAGCTCGTATATGCCGTCCCTGACTCTCTGATATGAGCTTACGGACGGAGTGGCCGAGCCAAGGATCACCAGCCCCTTGTGGGTCAGCATCCGTTTGGCAGCCACCTCGTGGGTCTCGTACTTGGGGGTCATGTCCGACTTGTATGTGGCCTCGTGCTCCTCATCCAGTATGATCACGCCGATGTTTTCCATGGGGCAAAAAACTCCCATGCGGGCGCCGATGACTATCCTGGCCTCTCCCCGCCTGATCCGCATCCACTCGTCAGACCTCTGCCTGGGGGTCAGTCCGGAATGAAGGACTGCCACTGTCCCCTTGCCGAAACGGCCTATGAACCGGCGGATCAGCTGGTGTGTAAGAGATATCTCGGGCACCAGCATGACTGCGCCCTTGCCGCGGCTGAGGCATTCCTCGATGGCTGACATGTAGACCTCGGTCTTGCCGGAGGATGTGACTCCGTGTATCAGGAAGATCTTTTGCTCCCCGGCTTCCAGCGCCTCTCTTATCCTGACGGCCGCAGCCTCCTGCTCGTCCGTCAGTTTATCCGGCTTGGGATAATCCGTGTCGATGTCTGCGTACGGGTCCTTGGGAACTCCCCTCTTCCTCCTGGGAAGAGGCGGCTTGAAGAGCCTGATGGCGTCATAGTACCTTACGGCGTACCTCTGCTTCATCCAGACTGCGGTGGAGATCATCTCAGGAGTCAGACTCTCTTCCTGATCCACTCCGATGATGTCCTTTACCTTGCTCTCGTCTATGTCGCAGGTCTCCGAGATCCCGAAAACGTAGCCCTCCTTCGTACCTGTTCCGAAGGGCACGGTCACCTTGCTTCCGATGCCGGCTGTGAGCCCGCCGTCTCCGTAGGTGAAGAAGCTGTCTATGTAATTGCTTTTGTTCTCTACGATGACATTGAGATACATTTATCCTTCAGTCCCGTTTACAGAACGAGCATCCGCAGTAATTCTGGCTGTAGAGCCCGTACTTTCTCGATAATTCAATGGAACGCTGGTATCCTGCCTTCTTTTTGAAGTCCATGTCCAGGAACTCCAGGCCGAACACGTCGGCCAGGGTCCGGCCGATCATGGAGACCAGCTGGTAATTTTTGTGGGGGCTCACCGGGAGAGTGGTGCCGAAAATATCGTACCCCAGAACTGCCGCAGCCTTGGCTGTCCTCTCCAGTCTCAGCTTAAAGCACTCAGTACAGCGCTCTCCGCCTTCGGGGCAGTCTTCCAGTCCCTCCGCCGCGCTGTAAAAGTCCTCCGGGAAGTATTCGCCTTCTATGAAGATGACCCTGTCCTCCTCGGGAAGCCCTTCGTTCAGGGCGTTCAGGAACTTTATCTGGTTCTCCTTCCTCTTCTCGTATTCCTCCCTGTCTGTGATGTTGGGATTGTAGAAGAAGATGGTGATGTTGTAGTCAGGAAGAAGTCTTTCCACACAGGCCGTGGAACAGGGCCCGCAGCAGGAGTGAAGGAGGATCCTCCTCTTCTCCGCCTTTGGTATCTCCATCTCCATCGCTTCAGATTCTTTCTTGTCTTCGCATTCCCTTAAACAGGGCTGACAGCTGTCCTTCATTTGACTTTACCCGACTTTTATTCTAAATTAATACTGTGAAATCTGAAAAAACCAATAACACCCCATAGTAAGTATTTATTATACCACCAGACGGTGCCTTATTCAATGAATAAAATGGAACAGCCCGCTTCTCAGAGGCCGCCGGAGAACCCCGGCCCGCCTGAGTTTTTCCAGGGTCTCAGGTACAATTCCATATCCAATTATCTCAAGGATCATTTCGGCTCCAAGACCATCAAGCTCTCGATAGACGGAGGCTTCACCTGCCCCAACCGCGACGGGTCCAAAGGCTTCGGCGGCTGCACTTTCTGTTCGGATTCAGGTTCAGGGGAGTTCTCCTCAGACATAGATGACCAGATCGCCCTCTACTACAGGAAGTGGCCGGAAGCCCGCTACATAGCCTACTTCCAGAACCACACCAACACCTACGCTCCCGTGGAGGAGCTTCGGCGCAAATATTACGCGGTCCTGTCGGATCCCAGAGTAAGCGGCATCGCCATAGGGACACGTCCCGACTGCCTGCCGGATGATGTGCTGGATCTCCTGGAGGAGATCGGCCGGGATCATTTCCTGTGGGTGGAGCTGGGGCTCCAGACAATCCACGAGACCACCGCAAAAAACATAAACCGCTGCTACGGTCTTGAGGAGTTCGACAGAGCCATCTCAGAGCTCAGCAAAAGAAACATCCGCACCGTCGTACACCTGATCCTGGGCCTTCCGGGGGAGACCAGAGACATGATGCTGGAATCGGTCAGATACGTGGCGTCCATCCCCGGACTCTTCGGCATGAAGCTCCACCTTATGAATCTGGTGAAAGGTTCCACAATGGCCGTGGATATCCCCGATCACGTCAGTTTCCCCGACATAGACAGCTACGTTGAGCTGGTAACGGATTGCCTCGAGATCATCCCTCCCTCCGTCACCATACACCGGCTGACGGGAGACGCCAGGCGTGACATCCTCATAAGTCCGGTATGGAGTTTCAACAAAAGGACCATCTTAAACCGGATAAACGACAGGCTGAATCTGCTGGACACCTGGCAGGGAAAAAGATCAATATAGCAAAAAAGACAGCTGATCGCTCAGCTGTCTTTTGATTTTTTGAACTGTTGTGTCTACTGTGACTGGTACATCGCTGTTCCCGCGAAGGCCGGAGTCACGATCTTCTGTCCGCCGATAGCGTAGGAAGATGTGATGTTGCGTCCTGCCATGTATTCGGCTGCGGGCTCGTAGTATGACTTGGATTCGCCGGCAAACAGTATGGGTGATGACGTCGCGTGGGCTATGGGGCCTGCGCAGATGCTGTCAGCGAAGCTCTCTCCGCTTACCATGACCACGCTGTTGACGCTGGAACCGTAGAAGAAGTCCGCCACCGCAGTTGCCGTGCGGCCTCTGTTGGAGCCGTACAGCCTGTGGACGCTGGAACTGTAGTTCCTGAGTTCAGCCTCGATGTCCGTGCTTACAACGCCCTTTCCGCCGATAATGTACAGATTCTTTCCCGTTGCTCCCGCAAGGAATTCTCTCTGTTCAGCGGTCAGGCTCTTTCCTACCAGCATCACCGGCTTACCGGTCTGTGACGCTGTGACCGCATCCGGGAAGGACTCTCCGCTGCAGATCAGAATGTCGTTTCCGATCTCCAGTCTCTTAAGGACTTCCAGGTTGGTCAGGTATCTGTTCTTGCCTGAGATCCTGGTGACGTGCACCTTGCTGTCGGTGATGGATGCCACGAAGTCATCGCTGATCACGCCGGCACCGCCAAGGATGATGATCTCTCCTCCGGAAGCAAGATTGTTCGCAAGGTATTCCGC
>JAEEGJ010022621.1_pt1 | contig 13321 bp, 11 predicted proteins | sample 8958761 | NCBI WGS metagenome assembly JAEEGJ01 (sample SAMN16246546, study PRJNA631951) | gut metagenome | biome: gut microbiome; feature: rumen; material: RS-attached | host: Bos | place: Iran: Karaj | collected 2018-10
GCCCAGCACCCAGTATACATCAAACAGGATGCTCGGGTTCTTCAGCATCGGCACCTCGTACACCCAGCGGTATTTCCCGTCCGGGTACAGCGTCACGCGACTGTCGGTAATATCTTTTTTTGCCATGAGTTTTGTGCTATTTGGCGACAAAGATAGTGCTTTTTTCTGATTCCACCAAAGGATTTCAGACAAAAAGACGGCATCGCCCAAACCAAGTGCAACCGTCAAACCCGCCAACTATGAGTCATTAAGATGCCAAGTCACGCTGTTGGAGATGCCTTCTATGGGGGTATAGTAGGCATTACTTACTGTCGTACTAAATATCCTTTAGTGTCATAGAAGGCATCAGAACAACCCTTAGTAGGCATCGTTATAAACGTACCCCCGATTCTGCTACGCTGGGATTGCAAAACCAGTACATTTGAATGATTCTGATACGTGTTGACTTGTTTTGGGCTCATCTCTCCCATAATCTTTGGAAACACCTTTATACAAAGGGGAAATAGTATGGGAGAGATGCTTTTTATCCATCCCAAATCTCTCCCAAATCTCTCCCGTCATCTCTCCCATGACACTCTGGCAACTCATAATGGCACCACCTCGTAGTAAGTCACATGCGAGCGCTCCTTGTGATTGTATCCGAGGGCATTGATGATCATGCCCAGACGAACCCTGTTGCCGATTCCACATTATTTAATAAGGTGTACGACTGACGGATCATGAAGGATACCTGACGGGAGGGATGATGGGAGAGATGACGGGAGGGATGAATCTCTCGAAATGCCTTTAAATAAAGGACTTTTGCTCATAAGAAGGGAGAGATGACGCAAAATACAAACATCTATTGCAAAAATCTATGATTATCAGGCTTCAGAATCATTGCCAATGCGCCAGGAGTTTACCCTAACTAAACTCGGACTTTCCTTAGACTACCCCGCCACTTTCCCCAGCCCAAACTCCTCAATTCTCTCGAGAATTTCAGGGTTTGCTGCCACCTTTCTCATAGTCACCAGCCACCTTTCTTGGACTTTGGGCTAACCTTTCTTGGCAAAACCACGCTTGTTGTCTGGAACACAAAGCCTTGATAATCGCAACACAAAGCTTTCATAATGCCAACACGAAGCGTAGATAATCACAGTAACAAGGCTTTATAATCAGCGGAATGTATAAAACAAAAACTGTAAGGAATGGCTACTCAAATCATTGAGGGCACAAAGTTGGTGGTAGACTTTGGGTGCAAAGGTACAAATAAAAGTTAAAACAGAGGCTATTCCCATCTTAAAAAAACGAAAAAGTGATGGCCTGTAGCGTCACAACTTATCGAGAAAAGTTGTATCTTTGCATCCGCCAAAAGAAAAGGGGTGTGTTCCCCGTCACTTTTTATTTATTTGTTGAATGACATTAAGAACAGCAGTGGTGCTCTTAATGGTTGTAACCGCCGGGGAGGTGGTGAAGGCTCAAACGGAGCACAGGATGACAGTTGACGAATTGTTTCAACTTGTGGAAAGCAACAGCAAGACTCTTCAACAGGAGAAGATAAGCGTAGAATTTGCTCGAAAAGGAATTGAGGCGGCTCGTACGGCGCGGCTGCCGGAGGTCATGGCGTCGGCATCGGTATCGATGAACGGCGACGTGGTGGTGATGGATCGTGACTTTACCAATGCCCATGGGTTCTCGGCTCCGCGCTGGGGCAACTCGCTGGCGTTGGAGGCTCAGCAGGTGGTGTATGCGGGTGGTGCCATAGATGCGGGCATTGAACTGGCTACGCTGCAGCACAGACAGGCTCAGGTGAGCGAACAGCAGCGGCGACAGCAACAGCGGTTCCTGGCTTTGGGACAGTATCTGGAGATCTTCAAGCTGAAGAATCGTGAGCAGGTAGTGCATCAGAACATCGATCTGACACAACGGCTGATTGACGACATTAAGGCCAAATATGAGCAGGGCATGGTGCTGAGGAACGACGTGACGCGCTATGAACTACAGATGGAGACGTTAAGGCTGCAGCTGAAGAAACTGCAAGACCAGCGCGGCATCCTGAATCATCAGTTGTGCTATCAGTTGGGTATCGAGGGAGTGATCATCCCTGACGAGCATCTTATCGACAACAAGTATGGTCAGGATGGTGAGTCGTTGTGGCAGACGACGGCGCTTACCTCGGCTCCCAGCATCCAGCAGGCCGAGGTAGGTCAACAGATGGCCCGTCAGGAACTCCGGCTGGCCAGGAGCGAGATGCTGCCGAAGTTGGCTGTGGTAGCTGCCAACAACTTCAGCGGTCCCTTCACCTACGACTTGCCGCCTATCGACAAGAACATCAACTTCTGGTATGTGGGCGTAGGTGTGAAATATCCCATCAGCTCGCTGTTCAAGCAGAACAAGAAGGTGGAGCAGGCCAAGGTTCGCACCCACCAGGCCGAACAGAACCACGCCGTGACCGCTGAGCAGTTGAACAATCAGGTGCAGCAGGCTTACACCTACTATCAACAGGCTTACGTGGAGTTGGAGACCCAGCAGAAGAGCGTGGAACTGGCTCAGCAGAACTATCAGGTGGTGAATGAACGCTATCTGTCGCAACTGGCACTGATTACAGACATGATTGATGCGTCGAACGTCAAGCTGAATGCCGAACTGAACGAGGTGGATGCACGTATCGGCATCATCTTCGCATACTATCGTTTGCAGTATATCGCAGGAAAGATTTGAAGAAGAAGTTAAAGAAGTTAAGGAGTTAAAGAACTTATGAACAACAAGAAACAGATAAAGAGGATATATAATGTAGTGATTATCGCAGCCCTTGTGGTGGCTGTAGGATGGATAATGAGCCGATTTGTACACTGGGGCAACGTGGAATATACCGATGATGCGCAGGTGTGGCGACACATCACGCCCATCAATGCCCGTGTGGGCGGATTCATCAAGGAGGTACGTTTCGACGACTACCAGCACGTGAGGAAAGGTGACACGCTGGTCATTATCGAGGATGCCGAGTTCCGCTTGGCACTGGCTCAGGCCGAGGCAGGATGGCGTGGCAGCAGGAGAGGATCGTCGGCTGTGAGTGCTGGCATGAGTACCACGAAGAGCAACGTGCTGGCTGCGTCGGCAGACATCGAAGAGGCTCGCGTGCAGATGGAGAATGCCGAGAAGGACTATCGGCGCTTTGAGCAGCTGTTGGCAAAGGATGCCGTGACGCGCCAGCAGTACGACAACGCCAAGGCGCAGTATGATGCTGCCCGTGCCCGCTACGAAGCCGCCCGCAACCGTCAGCAGGCTACTACCCAGATGTTGGGCGAACAACAGCAGCGCTTAGGCCAGTCTGCGGCAGGTGAATCTGTGGCCGAAGCACAGGTAAATTTGGCCCGGCTGAACCTTTCATATACAGTCATTGTGGCCACCTGCGACGGCGTGATGGGTCGTAAGGACATCAACGTAGGCCAACTCGTCCAACCAGGTCAGCAGTTGGCACGCATCGTCGATGACAATCAGGTGTGGGTGGTGGCCAACTATCGAGAGACTCAGATGAAACATATTGACGTTGGCAACAAGGTGGAACTGAAGGCTGATGCTGTGCCTGACATCACCTATCAGGGCGAGGTGCAGTCGATAGCGGCTGGCACGGGCAGTGCCTTCTCGTCTATCCCTGTGGATAACGCCACCGGCAACTTCGTCAAGGTGGAGCAGCGCGTGTCTGTGCGCATCGTGCTGACCAGCGACAACAAGCCTGAGGATGTGGCCCGTCTGATGGCAGGCCTGAATGTGGAAACGGAGGTGAGGTACTGATGGCGTGGAATCCGAATCAGAAGTTCGCGATGCCGATGTTCAATCCCTGGGTGCCCGAGCGGGTTCGCCCATGGATTTATCTGCTCTTCGCGCTCTTCTTCCAACTTTCAGGCGGCGTCTATTTCGCCAGTCTGCAGCAGATGGTGGGAGCTACGGGGCTGTTGCGCGAGGACATCCAATTCGTGGCTATGTTCGGCGTGGTGGGAGTAAATATGCCCTTCCCGTTCCTGTTCCGCTACAAACTGCGATTCACCAATCAGCAACTGCTCATCAATGCTGCTTTGGTTATTGCTGCGTGCAATCTGCTGTGTATGTGGCTTGTCGACGGCGACTTTGGCGAGTGGCGGTTACCGCTGCTCTGCGCCGTCAGCTACATCGCCGGCTACTTCAAGCTTTGCGGCACATTTGAATGTTTCAGCAACGTCCGCCTATGGCTCTCGCCCAAGCAGGACTTCGGCATCTTCCTACCCACCATCTATATCATCATCCTGCTGGCTATGCCGCTGAGCAACTGGATAGACCTGTGGCTCATTATAGCCTTCGACTCGTGGCAGCTGATGCACTGGCTGACGGTAGGACTGATGCTCGTCATCGTGTTCGTCATCTACACTAGTACCCACGGTTGGCGCATGATGCCCCATCAGGTACCGCTCATCTCGCTCGACTGGCTGGGATGCTTTCTCGTGTCGGCCTGCATGCTTCTGGTCATCTGGCTCTTCACATACGGCGAATATTGTAACTGGACAGACAGTAACCTGTGGTGTACGGTGCTTTGTATGTTGCCCGTCACTCTTCTCATCACCATTGGCAGATTGACGCATATCCGTCATCCGTATCTCGAACCGTCGATGTTCTATCATATGCGGCTTTATCCCATATTGGGTATGTTCTTCGTGGCAGAATTGATGAATGCCACGCCACACGCCCTGCAGAACACGCTAACAGGCGGCGTACTGCATTGGGGATTCACCACCACACAACAGTTCTATATCTTTGAGATGCTGGGCTATGCCTGCGGCAGTGCCTTTACCGTGCTGTGGGGCAAGGGCTGTCCTAATTGGGGCTGGATTCCGAGACTGGGTTTCAAATACACCCGCCTGCTCACCGTAGGCTTCGCATGTCTACTGTTGTATCAGGTATTGATGTACTTCTACGTGTCGCCCACGCTCAACATCGAGCGTCTGTGGCTGCCCACCTTCTTGCGCACTTTCGGTTATGGCATCTTCTTCGCCACGATGACACTCTATTTGAAGGACCTCATCGAGTTCCCAACGTTCTTTCATGCTCTTACCGTCTCTGGCTTCATCCGCAATGGAGTGGCCGAGTCGATGTGTTCAGGCACGTACAGCTACGGTCTGCGCCACCAGATAGCCGACACCCTCAACCGCGGCCTGCACAACGACTATCAGAGCATCCTCATGGTGGCCGTCAAGGAGATGTTTGGCCTCATGTGTATCGTCGGCACCTTCGTCCTGCTACTCATGCTGCTCTACGATGTCCAACCCGTGCGGTCCACCATGAGTAAGATGCCGAAACTGAGGAATCTCGGTACTATCATTATTAGGCAGTTGAAAGGTTAACAAACGTTACGAAAGACACTTTTCACGTCTTAAAAAATCGAAAAAGTGAGGGTCTATAGCGTTCGGGAAATCGACTTTTTTTGTTAATTTTGTAACGTGAAAACAGTTGTAGAGTTGCTAAGTTGATAAGACTTACACACTCCAAGACTCATTAACTTACAAACTTTAAAAACAACAGAATTATGTCGAAAACAGTAGAGATTCAGATTGAGAAAAGCCGCGGCCTCGTAGAGGGCTTGCGCCGTCATGTGAAGGAAATGGGTGAGCGTGGCGTCACCAATGATGAGATTAACGCATTGGAACGGGCCGTCAAGGAATTGGAGGCCGTAAACGAAGAGGTAGACCGTATTCGCGAGCAACTCACCCCAACGGTGGCTAGACAGAAGGCCGCAATGGATCGAGTGAAGGAGGCCTACACCGAGAAGAAAAAGACCCTGAAGGGCTACTACCCCCAGGAGCGCTGGATGGACTACGGCGTTCCCGACAAGCGCTGACATTCTTACAAAATGCAATAAGGGAGCAGCACGTAATCGTCACTGCTCCCTTTATCGAATAAGTTCAAAAGAGAAGATATGGCAAAAAAAAGGCGACAAAAGCCGATAATTGACCCGTCACTGTCGATTAAGGCTATCACGAAAAGCAGTGTATGGGGCATCTGTGAGAACGATGTAATCCGGATGTGGAAAGAAGCCATCAGAGATGAAGAGGTCAAAAAGAACGTCAACCGATATCTGGATATTTTCAAGAGTGCCTTCCTCATTGAGGAGATCAAGGAGGATGTTACGCTTATGAGAAATAGTTATGAGCAACGTGGTTACAAGTTGGCACAAATCATCTTTGATGAAAATCTGCTGTTCACATGGGCTATCAGAAAGAAATCCATTATGCACGTTACTGACCTGACATATGAGAACATCCGCTACATCTCAACAACAGAATTGAAAGAGGTCCTGAACCGCAATTTCGGCGGCGGTTGGGGCTCCCTGTCGCGCTCCATCCAAAACATCATCCTCAGTAATTTCGATGTTACTACTGTTACCCTTCCCAAAGAACGTCTTCATAAGAAGGGTGGCTTTTATGAGAAAAAGGTAAAAGACGGTTTTGAGGTGTTTGAGTTGGAAAAAGGCGGATGGGTTGAAGCCATCTTTACAAAAAAGAAGTCAGAACAGGAGGATTCCGATATACACTGCGGGAACGTGGTATAATTGATGATTATCAGCTTAATAAGACAGCCTCCCATATAACATAGGGACGGTTCTTTTGTTATATGACTTTCAATGTATATTTTTATGTGCTATTATCTTCTCTGATTCCTTATGTAACAAAAGAACCGTCACCCTGTTGCTATGGGTATGACTTACAAAGTCATTGCCACAGCAGTCATCTTTTTGCTCAGATCCTGCAAGGCCTCACGGAACTGACGGCGCTCCTCGTCTGTAAAGGAGGCAATCTTCCCGTTAACCTTATTGCCATTCACCTTCTGCATGAGCCAACCGCGTGACTTGCCAAAGTATTTCTGGGCGATATAACTGAATGACAAGGCTTCGGGGAGATCCCCTAACTTGGCACGGAAGATCATTTCGTCGGCTTCAGCGATAATCTTACGCATGCCGTCGTCAAACTCGTTGATACCCTGTTCGTATTCCTCTGCGGTCAATTTAACAGCAGGTTTCTTTCCCTCAGTGACATTATCAAAGTATGCCCTGGCTTTGGGATCCTTAATATTTGTCGTTGCCTTTTCCATAATCATCTTAAAAGTTCTTCAATAATTTCTATTCTCTTTTTCAGCATATTCCTTGTGTCAAGTTGCCTGTCAATCAACGCCTGCTTCCTTTCTTTTGGCAGATCACTGTTGTACAGGTTGGCAATCACCATATCACAATGTTCAAGACATTTGCGATAGAACTCTAATCCTTCTTTCAGTTCCATACGCCCAGTCTTTTAGTTGCTAACCATGAAGAGCGCCTTTGACGCTGCAAAGATAATAAACTTTTGTTTATCGTAGTCGTATTAAACAAAAGTTTAACCGACATTAACGATTCCGACGACTTATGACAGCCGTCACTTCCTGATAAAATGTTCTGTAATTCTCCCATAGTAAAAACGTTTTGTTAACTAAGATGTTGCAAAGGTAAGGATAATAAATGAAATAACCAAATAATTTCAGAACTACGTTCAAAAAACTCAAATTTATTTGGCTTTTTGCCTGCAAAGCCGTACCTTTGCAGCCGTGAAAGTAATTAGGAGACAAATATCAGCATGCGTTTTGTTGGCAGTATTCCTGCCGATGCTGATATTCTCGTCGCTTCATATTCACGAAATCCCGCAGACGACTGATACAGAATGTAGCGACTGCGTACACCATAATTGCCACGGCCACCTGACAGCTATGGCAACTTGGGCGCATGACTGCGTGCTGTGCCAGTTCCTCACGTTGTCGATGTTGGCAGCCGTTTTGATGGCTGTCACAGTATATGTCCATGTATGTAAGAAATATCACGCCCAGCCTTTGTGCGGCCCTCATGCCGTCTGCTGTGGCACGATTGTTACCCGGGGGCCTCCGTCTGTCTGATTTCCCCCAACTTTTACATACATTATTTATATACATCCTTATTTATTATATCACAGAATGAAAATCAAATGCATTCTGCTGTTGCTGTGTATATGCACGGCAGTGGCAGCCCAAGATAGTTTAAGACATCATCATGCGGAGGACTCGACGGATGTGTTTTTCCGCCATTTGCAACTGAACGAACTGACGGTAACGGGTGTGACGGGCGATACAAAACTGAAACATGCCACAGCACCCGTGTCAATCATCTCACCCCAGGTATTACGGGCTACTGCCTCGACAAATATCATCGATGCCATCGCCCACCAGCCAGGTGTCAGCCAGCTGACTACGGGCGGCAGCATCTCAAAACCCATCATCCGCGGATTGGGCTACAACCGTGTGGTGGTGATGAGTGAAGGTGTGCGACAGGAAGGTCAGCAATGGGGCGACGAACACGGCGTGGAGGTCGATGGCAGCAGCGTCGGCTCAGTGGAGATATTGAAGGGCCCCGCCTCGCTGATGTACGGATCAGATGCGATGGCGGGTGTGGTCATCCTCCATTCGCAGCCTACGTTGGCTGAGGGCGAGTTGAGAGCCAATGTCAGTACGGAGTATCAGACCAACAACGGCCTCTTCGCTTATAACCTGTCATTGGCAGGCAACCAAAAAGGTTTCGTATGGGATGCCCGCTATAGCGACAAGATGGCTCACGCTTATAAGAATAAGTACGACGACTATGTGCCTGGCTCGCAGTTCCGAGAGCGTGCTGGTCGTCTGATGCTGGGTGTCAATAAGGCGTGGGGGCACTCACGACTTGTGTGGACGGCCTATCATCTGACACCTGGCATCATCGAGGGTGAGCGTGACCCGGAGACGGGAGAACTGGAATATGAAGAGGGTTGGACGGGACATCAATACGGCAAGTCGCTGCCCTTCCAGCAGGTGAAGCACTACAAACTGGTGTGGGATAACTCGCTGAGTCTCTCGTCAGGCTATCTGAAAGCCATCATCGGCTATCAGCAGAACCGCCGTCAGGAGTTCGAGGAAAGCGAGGATGATTACGAATTGTATTTTAAACTGCACACGCTGACTTATGACCTGCGTTACATCACCAACGAGTGGAGCGGTTGGAAACTCTCAACGGGCATCGGCGGTATGTATCAGAAATCAGGTAACGAGGGCGAGGAATACCTGATTCCTGATTACCGGCTCTTTGACTTCGGTGTCTATGCCACAGCCACGAAAGCCTTTGGCGACCGTTGGACACTCAGCGGAGGTCTTCGTTATGACCATCGACTGCTGCACGGTTATGAGTTGATGGAGGATGGTGAGATGCGCTTTGCGGATTTCACCCGTCATTTCAATGGTGTGACGGGTAGTATTGGTGCCGTCTGCAATCTCAACGACCACTTCAACCTCCGCCTGAACCTCGCCCGTGGTTTCCGAACCCCCAATATGAGTGAGTTGGCATCGAATGGCGTGCATGAGGGCTCGCTCCGCTATGAGTTAGGCAACCAGCAACTTAAGGCGGAATACAGTCTCCAGGCCGACCTCGGACTCGACTTTACTTCACGTTATGTCTCTGCACAATTGGCTCTCTTTGCCAACCGCATCGATAACTACATCTTCACCCATCGTGTGGCAGAGGTCATTGACCCCGATTACCTCACCTATGCTTATACGCAGGGCGATGCCCGTCTGCTGGGCTTTGAGGCCGGCGTAGACTTCCACCCTGTCCATTCCGTTCATTTCTCCAACGCGTTTTCGTATGTCGATGCCCAGTTGTTGCACGCTGATGCTGATACGAAATACCTCCCCTTCACGCCTGCACCCAAATGGTCATCAGAACTGAAATGGGAACTCTTCCACCATTCGCATACCACCGTCAATCATCACCATACAACGGATGCCGCCCATCGCTCGCCCCTCAACAACCTCTACATCGCCGTCGGTCTTGACTGTTATCTGAAGCAGACGCACATCTACCGTGCTGACGATACAGAAACCGAGACGCCCGGCTATGCCCTGCTCTCACTCTCGGCAGGAACAGACATCCAAGTGAAAGGCAAGAAGATCGCCGAATTCTACGTCACCGCCGACAACCTCCTGGACAAGGCCTACCAGAACCACCTGAGCCGCCTGAAATATGCCGATGTGAATGTCATTACTGGCCGTCGCGGAGTCTATAATATGGGGCGCAACATCACGTTCAAGGTTGTGATAACAATCAACTAATTGTTAATGTTGGTTGCGAATTTGTATGAAATAGGGGATTTTTGTGTATCTTTGCAGTTGATATGGGAAAGATCATCGTTGCGGGCATAGGACCTGGCAGTAAAGAGGACATCACGCCTGCCGTATTGGAGGCAGTGCGGGAGGCGGATGCGATAGTTGGATATAAGTATTATTTCCAATTCATCGAGGCTTATGTGAAGGAAGGTTGTGAGTGCATCGACACGGGAATGAAGAAGGAACGAGAACGGGCTGAACAGGCGTTCTTGTTGGCGGAACAGGGAAAGACCGTTGTGGTGATTTCCTCTGGCGATGCAGGGTTATACGGTATGGCGCCACTCATCTACGAGATGAAACAGGAAAGGGCATCTGATATCGACATCATCACCTTGCCAGGCATTTCGGCTTTCCAGAAAGCAGCCTCATTGTTGGGAGCTCCCATCGGCCACGATATGTGTATCATCTCCTTGTCAGACCTGATGACGCCTTGGGAGGTGATCGAACGCCGCATCCAGGCAGCTGCCGAGGGAGATTTCGTCACAGCCGTCTATAATCCGAAATCACATGGCCGCTATTGGCAACTCTATCGCCTGCAAGAATTATTCTTGAAGTATCGCTCTGAAGACACTCCTGTAGGCTATGTCCGTCAGGCAGGACGTGAGGAACAGGAGGTAAAGGTCACAACCCTTGCCGATTTTGACCCTGAGGACGTGGATATGTTTACGGTCATTCTTATCGGTAATTCGCAGTCGTATATCGTTGATGGAAAGTTCATCACCCCACGCGGATATTATCGCGAAAAGACAGGTGGAGGCTCAAAAATAGGTCAAGACATCATGATTGAGTCGTTCCGTACCATTGCGGGGGAACTTCATAAGAAAGATTACCCTCTCGACCATAAATGGGCTTTGTTGCATGCCATCCACACTACTGCCGACTTCGATATGGAGAATATTCTCTATACTGATCCGAAGGCTGTAGAGACTCTATATAATAAGGTAAAGGACGGTTCGCTGAAAACCATCGTGACAGATGTGACGATGGTGACGAGTGGCATTCGAAAAGGAGCCTTGCAGCGATTGGGCATCGAAGCGAAGTGTTATCTTTCTGACCCTCGTGTGGCAGAACTAACCAAACTCCCCTCCCTTAGGGAGGGGCTGGGGGTGGGTCTTACCCGTACTCAGGCTGGCATCCGTCTCGCTGTCGAGGAACATCCAGATGCACTCTTTGCCTTTGGCAACGCCCCCACGGCACTGATGGAACTCTGCGACCTGATCCGTAAGGGCAAGGCTCACCCTGCTGGTATCATTGCTGCGCCTGTGGGCTTTGTGCATGTCAGGGAATCGAAACACATGGTGAAGCCCTTCAAGGATATCCCCAAGATTATTGTTGAGGGAAGGAAGGGAGGCTCAAACCTGGCTGCGACGCTTTGCAATGCCATTCTCACCTTCGACGATGCAGAACAACTTAAACCAGGTCGCGATTTATAGACAGAAGGACAGGTTTTTAGACATAAGGACATATTTTTATGCAATTTATTGTCATAGGAATAACGGACAACCCAGAGCCTTGGTTCACACCAGAGGTGTTGGAGATCATCAAGAACGGAAAGGTGTTCTCTGGTGGCAAGCGGCATCATGAGATTGTTGCGCCGTTGTTACCTGCCGATGCCCAATGGATCGACATCATCGTCCCCCTCGATGTTGTCTTTGAACAGTACAAATCTCACTCCACACTCCACACTCCTCACTCCTCGACTATCATCGTTTTCGCCAGTGGTGATCCGCTGTTCTTCGGCTTTGCCAATACTATCAAGCGGAAGATGCCTGAGGCAGAGATTACGGTTTATCCCACGTTTAACTCTTTGCAGATGCTGGCACATTGTCTCGTGATGCCTTATCACGATATGCGCATCGTTTCACTGACGGGCCGTCCCTGGCATGAGTTTGACAAAGCACTCATCGAGAGGGCTGAAAAGATTGGTGTGCTGACAGACCGCGAACATACACCCTCTACTATCGCCCAGCGGATGCTCGACTATGGCTATACCTATTATAATATGTCCGTTGGTGAGCATTTGGGAAATCCTTCACTCGAAAAGGTCAGTACTCTTACCCTCGAAGAAGCGGCACAGCGTGACTTCTCTATGCCCAACTGTATCATTTGCAGTGTAAATCCGTGTAATCCGTGCCTAAGAAAAAGATTCGGCATTCCTGACTCCGCCTTCGCGTTGCTCGACGGTCGTGAGAAGATGATTACCAAGATGCCCATCCGCTTGCTGACGCTCCAGACCCTCGAACTTCCCAAGAGAAATGTTTTCTGGGACATCGGCTTCTGCACAGGCAGCGTATCCATCGAGGCTCGCCTGCAGTTCCCTCATCTTCAGATTTGTGCTTTCGAGATCCGTCCTGAGTGCGAGACTATCATCCAAGAGAACGCCCGTCGCTTCGGAGTCCCAGGTATCGACATCCATATCGGCGACTTCCTCGAAACGGACATCACAGCCCTTCCTCGTCCTGATGCCGTCTTCATTGGAGGTCACGGTGGTCGTCTGAAGGACATCATGGCGAAAGTCCTCTCCGTTCTCTCCCCTGATGGCATCATTGTCTTCAATAGTGTGGTTGCGCCAAAGGTCACCACAGACAGCCGTCAGCTATGGGATGAGGCATGTGCGGAATTGGGATTACAGCAAGATCCGCTAACAAGAATACAACTCAACGATAATCATCCAATAACTATATTGAAATGCAGAAGATAGCGATTATACAAATAAGTGAGGAGGGCAAGAATATCGTCCGCCTCATTCAGAGTCAAGTATTTGCCCAGAAAAATGAAGCAGAGATCATCAGCCGTGTGAACGTTGGTAAGCGCTGGAAGGATTTCGATGCGTTTGTGTTTGTTGGGGCGATGGGTATCTGTGTGAGGACGATAGCGCCATATATCAAGGATAAGCACGAAGACCCGGCTGTGGTGTGTGTCGATAGTATGGGACAGAATGCTATCTCTGTGCTCAGCGGACATATAGGAGGGGCTAACGACCTAGCGAGAGATATTGCAGCGATGATCGGTGCCCGTGAGGTGATCACCACTCAGAGCGACAATGCAGGCCTTTGGCAACTGGATATGCTTGAGGCGACGTTTGACTGGCCCATTGCCCGTTTTGAGGATGAAATGGACCAAT
>JAEEGJ010022626.1_pt1 | contig 13320 bp, 9 predicted proteins | sample 8958761 | NCBI WGS metagenome assembly JAEEGJ01 (sample SAMN16246546, study PRJNA631951) | gut metagenome | biome: gut microbiome; feature: rumen; material: RS-attached | host: Bos | place: Iran: Karaj | collected 2018-10
AGTGCCATCACCCAGCAGCAGGCATATATCCTGTTGCCCGAAGGATGCGTTCCCATCATCAGGAGCGCGTCAGGCATCGTAGGGACCACAAGTGTTTCGCTGGGTAACGGACATACCGTCCACACTACCACCAGCGCCATCAATGGTTCGGAATGTACTTGTACGGTCTATAAATAGGGCTGCATGTGAAATAGAGAATTCCCCAATAACAGAGGGGAAATTATCAAGGCATCCACACGTTGGATGCCTTTTTGGTATTGTATAATTATGTTGCATCACCCCTTCAGGCATGCATTTCCCCGTTTTAGACAACTTTTATGCTGCGAAAATCATAAAAGTTTGCCAAAACGGTGAACTTTTTTGGAAATTATTTGTTGGATTTAAAACTATTTTTGTAACTTTGCAGGCAAATTATAGATTTAACTTATGGAATGGATAACGAAAAACACATCCATAACAAATAGCAGTAGCGCTGCTGCTCCTCTTAAGGCATACAGCGCAGAAGAACTTGCCAGGGTATACATGATATCCAGGGCTGATTTTCTTGGCTTGGACCTTGAAGTGATTACGCTAAACTGGAGTCCCAATTATATCTATGACTTCCTCTATCATATAAGAGATTTGAAGCATATCGACCTGGCAATTGAATGGCTTGCATATGCATGGAAAGATAAACATCATTTTGAGGACTCATATGAAAACATTAAGAATAAGGAATTAGTTGAACAATGTAGTCGATTCGTAGCGTCGTTAAAAGATATCAAGCGTACACTTATCCAACGTTTTGAGAACGAGAAGAACAAGCAGGCATTGATGGAGAAGATGCTTGAAGGATATAATAGCACGACTACAACAGCTGAAATTGAACCTTTGGTTGCCTGTTCAGACCCAATTAAGACAGAGAGTCCACAGTTTACTCAGCAGACTGTTCCACAAGGTTATCCAACTAATACGGCATATAATATACTGATTAAAAACCTGCCAGAAGAAGTCCAAAAGTGCGTCATAGTCTCCCAGCCTGTATTCAACATTTTAGTGAAACAGCTCAACGAAGACACATGGTGCATCGTTGAGAAAAATAAGGGGAAATATTGTGATGCTTTGAGATTTGTTTGTAACTGCCATCATATATTATCTCGTAATACTACTCGCGATCTTTTTGACGATTTCTTACATGCTGTTGTAGAGAAGGTTAAGGATGCTCCGTCGCTTATGAGTTCTCTGAGCAGACGCAAAGACACCTCTAGTTCAAAAATCAATAGAAGTTACTTATGCTATTCGAGCCCAGTTCCAAGTCATCGGGAAGAGGTATGGCAGCTGATCAATGACTGCAAACCTCTAGAAAAATGAAAAGAAAAATGTAGTTTTCTTTTGCATTTCGCTCACTTATTTGTACCTTTGACTAATGTCGAAGGTACGCTGCATCTCGGAAAAATCAAAGAAAAATGGACTTTTTTTTTGTTTTTCGCTCGATTTGCACTACCTTTGCAGACAAAAACATTAATTCATCTAGAAATATGGCAGAAAAAGTAATAGCTGAGAACGAAGAGAAGAAGTCAGTGAGCTTCGTGGAACAAAAGGTGATTGACGACCTGGCAGCAGGTAAGAACGGCGGACGACTGCAGACACGCTTCCCGCCTGAGCCCAACGGCTACCTGCACATAGGTCATGCCAAGGCCATCGCCATCGACTTTGGCCTCGCCAAGAAATATGGCGGCGAGTGCAACCTGCGCTTCGACGACACCAACCCCCAGAAAGAGGACACCGAGTATGTGGAGAGCATCGAGCAGGACATCAAGTGGCTGGGATTCCAGTGGGCGCATGTCTACTATGCCAGCGACTATTTCCAGGAGCTCTGGGACTTCGCCGTGTGGCTGATCAAGCAGGGTAGGGCCTACGTCGACGAGCAGAGCGCTGAGGTGATAGCCCAGCAGAAGGGCACGACCACCTCGCCTGGCACTAACTCGCCTTATCGCGACCGTCCCATCGAGGAGAACCTCCGGCTCTTCGAGTATATGAACAGCGGTGAGTGCCAGCCGGGAACATTGGTGCTGCGTGCCAAGATCGACATGGCTCATCCCAATATGCTCTTCCGCGATCCCTTGATCTATCGTGTGCTCAATATTCCGCACATCCGCACAGGGGCGAAGTGGAATGCCTATCCCATGTATGACTTCACCCACGGACAGAGCGACTATCTGGAAGGAGTGACCCACTCGTGGTGTACGCTGGAGTTTGTGGAGCATCGTCCCTTGTATGACCTCTTCGTCACCTGGATGAAAGAGTGGAAGGGCGAGACGGACAACATCGAGGACAACCGTCCGCGACAGACTGAGTTCAACAAGCTGAACCTGAACTATACCCTCATGTCGAAGCGCAATCTGCTGGCGCTGGTCAATGAGAAGCTGGTGTCGGCATGGGACGACCCCCGCATGCCTACTATCTGCGGATTCCGTCGCAGGGGCTACTCTCCGGAAAGCATCATCAAGTTCATCGACAAGATTGGCTACACCAAGATTGATGCCCTCAACGACATGGCCCTGCTCGAGAGTGCTGTGCGCGACGACCTGAATCAGCGGGCACTGCGTGTGTCGGCCGTCCTCGACCCTGTGCGTGTGGTCATCACCAACTATCCTGAGGGACAGACGGAGATGCTGACTGCCATCAACAACCCTGAGAACGAGGCCGACGGCACCCACGAGGTGGAGTTCAGCCGCGAGCTCTGGATAGAGCGCGACGACTTCATGGAGGTGGCCGAGAAGAAGTTCATGCGACTGGCTCCCGGCAAGGAGGTGAGACTGAAGAATGCCTATATCATCAAGTGCAATGAGGATCATCCCTGCGACAAGGACAGTGAGGGACGCGTCACCACCATCTATTGCACTTACGACCCGGAGACGCGCAGCGGACAGCCTGGTGCCGACCGTAAGATCAAGGGAAAGACGCTGCACTGGGTGTCGTGCCATAATGCCGTGCCTGCCGAAGTGCGCCTCTACGACCGCCTGTGGAAGGTGGAGAACCCACGCGACGAGCTGGCTGCCATCCGCGAGGCCCAGCAGTGCGACGCCGTCACAGCCATGAAGCAGATCATCAATCCTGACTCCCTGACCGTGCTGCGCCATTGCTACGTAGAGCCCTTCGCCGCCACGATGCAGGCACTCACCTACCTGCAGTTCCAGCGCATAGGTTACTTCAACGTCGATCCCGACTCAACGAGTGAACATCCCGTGTTCAACAAGACGGTAGGACTGCGCTCATAAAGACAAGGCATGAAGAGAACTGGCGACGAATACTTTGACAGCGAGGAATTCCATGAGCTGCTCACGGAATACGAGCATTCCGTAGAGACGGGCGAGCCTGTTTTCCTTGATGTTGACGCACTGTCCGAAATTGCCGACTACTATCATTTTACAGGGCGCTACGATCAGGCCGAGAATGCTATCACCCTGGCGCTCAGCCTGTCGCCTGGAGCCATCGCTCCGCTGACATACAGGATTCACGAGGCGCTGTGGAATGGCAAGACGGAGGAGGCAAAGGTATACCTCAGCCGGATCGTTGAGACCAATGAGCTTGACTATGTCTACGACAAGGCCGAGATCATGATAGCCGAGGAGCGAGTGGACGATGCCGACGCCTACTTCCTGGAGATCCTCGAGCGACTGCCGGAAGAAGACCGTCAGGACTATATCTTCGACGTGGCCAATATCTTTCAGGATTACAGCTACAGCGAGAAGTCGATGGAGTGGACGCTGCGAGCAAAGCAGGAAGACACGCCCGAGTTCAAGGAACTCATGGCACGCAACCTCTTCGGAGTGGGTCGCTATAAAGAGAGTGAGCGCATCTGGGGGGAGCTCATCGACTCTGATCCTTTCTCCAAGCACTATTGGAATGCGCTGGCCTCGGCACAATTCATGAATGAGGACTACAGCTCGTCGGTGCAGAGCAGCGAATATGCCATTGCCATCGACCCTGACGATCCTGACGGGCTGCTGCAGAAAGCTAACGGGCTGTACTATCTGCTCAACTTTGAAGAGGCGCTGAAGTACTACCGCCGCTATTCCAGCCAGAAGCCCGACGACGAGCAGGGACTGCTGCATCAGGGGGTGTGCCTGGTCAATCTCGGACGTCACAAGGAGGCCATCGAGGTGCTCAACAAGGCGCTGGAGGTGGCACTCTCGCGTGATCCTGACGATGAGTCGCCCCATACGGGTGACATCTATCAGGAGCTGTCGTTTGCCTATAGCGAGGAGAAAGACACCGAGAAGGCGATGGAGATGATCGAGAAAGCTCATGAGTTCGACGGCGACTCTGTGCAGACGGAGCTGGTGAAGGGACACATCATGCTGGCTTCAGGTAAGATGCAAGACGCGGAGGAATATTTCCGTCGGGCCGTGCTGCTCAGCGACACTCCCAATCAGACTCTGCTGAGGGTCATCGTCTCGCTCTACGACAATCATTATCTGGAAGCTGCCTATACAATGTTCAAGAAATTCTTTAAGGTAGTGGAAGAGACACCGTCTGCCACTGAGTGCAACGATGGCTATGCCTACATGGCGCTGTGCTGCTATGACATGAAACGCCTGGACGAGTTCCTGTCCTACCTGAAGATCGCCTGTGAGCGCAATCCCCGTGAGTGTCAGGTGGCCTTGTCGCATCTCTTCCCCGTCGACGTAGAGCCCAAGGACTACTATAACTATATCAAAGACAGATTACCATGAACTGGCTACTCAATAATCTCACTTATCCCAACATCTTCCTGCTGATGCTGCTGGAAAGCACTGTCGTGCCCGTGCCCTCTGAGCTGGTGGTGGCCCCGGCTGCCTATCATGCCGCATCGGGAGGACTGAATGTGTTTCTGGTCGTGTTAGTGGCAACGATAGGCGCTGCCGTCGGAGCCAGCATCAACTATGTCGTTGCGCTCTACGTAGGCCGTCCTGTCATCTATAAGTTTGCCAACAGCAAATGGGGCAAGATGTGCCTGCTCAACCAGGAGAAGGTGGAGAAGAGCGAACGCTACTTCGACAAGCACGGCATCGTAGCCACGCTGACAGGACGACTGATACCCGGCATACGCCATCTTATCAGCATCCCTGCAGGACTGGCACGCATGAACTACTGGAAGTTCCTGCTCTATACCGTCATCGGCGCAGGCGTGTGGCATAGCATCCTGGCTGCACTGGGATGGTACTTGCATGCCGTGGTACCTGAGGACGAGCTGGATGCCACCATCGAAAAGTACAACCATTACATCGTGCTTGGCATCATTGCCATTGTCGTGTTGGTCATTGCATACTTTGTAATCAAGCATTACAAGGGAAAGAAAACATCGGAATAGTTCTGAATAACCAGGCTTATGGATACCATCAACGATTTCTTCTCGCTGCTCAGTTCCTGGCTTTGGGGGTGGCCCATGATAGTGCTCCTTCTGGGAACGCATGTGTTCCTGACCTTTCGTCTGCGCATTCCACAACGTAAGCTGCTCACTGGCATACGTCTCTCAGTGAGGAAGGACGATGGGGCAAAAGGCGACGTGAGCCAGTTTGGCGCCCTGGCAACGGCCTTGGCTGCTACCATAGGTACGGGAAACATCGTGGGAGTGGCCACGGCAGTGGCACTTGGCGGCCCTGGCGCCGTGCTCTGGTGCTGGCTGACGGGTGTCTTCGGCATGTCGACTAAGTATGCCGAGGGTCTCCTGGCCGTGAAATATCGAGTGAAAGGCGAGAACGGACGGATGTATGGCGGTCCGATGTATGCCCTGGAACGTGGACTGGGCATGCGGTGGCTGGCCGTCCTCTTCGCTGTGTTCACTGCATTGGCCTCCTTTGGCATAGGGTGTACGGTTCAAGCCAACAGCATCGCCCTGCTCGCCAACGAGACTTTTGGCATACCGACCTGGGCCGTAGGGGTGTTTATCTGCACGCTGACGGCTGTCGTCATCTTGGGTGGCGTGAAGTCCATAGCCCGTGTCTGCACGATATTGGTGCCCTTCATGGCGCTGTGCTATGTCGTGGGATGCATCGTCATTCTGGTGATGAACGCACCCTTTGTGTGGCCTGCGCTGAAACTCATCGTCACCTCTGCCTTCAATCCTTCGGCTGCAGGAGGTGGTTTCGTGGGGAGCACGGTGATGATGGCCGCCCGATTCGGCATTGCACGTGGTCTCTTCAGCAATGAGAGCGGAATGGGCAGCGCGCCCATCGTGGCAGCTGCAGCACAGACTCGCAATCCTGTGCGTCAGGCATTGGTGTCGAGCACTGGCACCTTCTGGGATACGGTGGTCATCTGTGCACTCACGGGCCTGGTGCTGGTCAGCAGCATCATCGCCTATCCGGACATCAGCTATTCTGACGGGGCTGCCCTGACAAAGGTGGCTTTCAGCAAGATTCCTTACGTAGGAGCGCCATTGCTCACCTTCGGCATCCTCACCTTTGCCTTCAGCACCATCCTGGGATGGAGCTACTATGGCGAGAGTGCCGTCAACTATATCGAGAAACAACGTGCCAACCGGTTCTACCGCATCATGTTTATCGTGGCTTTGTTTTTCGGATGCATTGTCAGTCTCGACATCATCTGGAACATTGCCGACTGCATGAATGCGCTCATGGCCATCCCCAATCTCGTGGCATTGCTGCTGCTCAGTGGCGTGGCTGCACGTGAGACCAGGAAATATCTCTGGGGAAACCGTCTTGACGAAGAAATGTCAGAGAGAGAAGAATGAAGATTATCGTATCACAGGAAATCACATCCGTTTGTCCCGACTTCGTGGGAGCATGCGTGGATGCTGCAGTGGAGAACTGCCCGTTCAGCCAGCCGCTGTGGGATGAGATACATCAGCTGGAGGAAAGACTGCGCAGTGAGCTCACCACTGACACGCTGAAGGAAATGCCGTCGATAGCAGCTACGCGCACCATATATAAGAAATGCGGAAAAGATCCTTCACGCTATCGCCCTGCCTCTGAACAGCTCATACGTCGCATGTTGCAGGGTAAGGAGCTCTATCAGATTGACACCCTCGTGGACCTTATCAATCTGGCTTCCATTGCCTATGGCTACAGCATAGGAGGGTTTGATGCCGATAAGTTCGTGGGCGACACGCTGACACTGGGCATCGGACGTGAGGGAGAGCCGTATGAAGGCATCGGACGAGGCATGCTCAATATTGCAGGGCTGCCTGTCTATCGCGATGCGCAGGGTGGGGTGGGGACACCTACCAGTGATCATGAGCGCACGAAGATATCGCTCGGCACACGCCATCTTGTAGTGCTCATCAATGGCTACGACGGCAATGAGCAGCGTGTGGTGGAGAATGCCCGTTTCATCCAGCAGTTGCTGAGGAACTATGCCCATAGTGACGGAGGTACTGTCACGATTTATAAACACCAATAACACCATTTACCGCTATGAGAAAGAAGTATTTTATCTTTGCTGTTGCAACATGCTTTGCACTGGCCATCGTATGCTCCTGTGGAGCCAAGAGTGACAAAGAGCAAGCCTCCGTCGACGAGGAGGAAGTAGACGAGATGGACGATGAGTCGGAGGCTGACGACGAAAGCGACATGAAGACGCTGGACGAAGCTGACGATGACGCTGCCGTGGCTGATGATGAAGTGAAAGCGTTTATCGAGGACATGTATAACAACGATCGTTATAACGAGTATGAGTTTCTGGAGGAGCACTGTACGAAGCGCATGCTGGGTTTCCTTGCAGAAATGTATGACTATGATGGCGAAGGCTATGCCGTATGGCTCTTCCGTACCTCGTGTCAGGATAGCGCATCTGAGAACCCTGAAGATAATATGGTCAAGAAAATCACCAAGCGCCCAGGAGGCTGGTGGCGCTATGAGTTCACTGATGGTGGATGGCATGGCATCAACGAGGTGAAGGTCGTTGAGGAGGATGGTGTACTGAAATTTGACGAGCTAAGAACCGTCTACGACGAATGCCTGGAATCTCTCAATGAGCATTCCGCTGAATAGATAAGCTTGTTGGTTGAATGTTTTTGGGCGGTCCGTGCTTTTGTGTGTATCTTTGCATGGACAAATCGTTCGTGTTATGAAGAAAACCTATACAATAGCAATGGCCGTCCTGGCCCTGACATCTCTGAAAGCCACTGCCCAGACCCTCCATGTGGAGATGGGCAGCGTGACCTATCAGATGACGGCAGAGCAGGCTGGCGTGATGACATACCATGAAGGCAGGACCGTCAATATCCTGGACAAGGACTACCTGCTGAGTGACATCACTCAGATGTATTTCGACGATGCTGAGGTGACTGAAGCCTCAGTGTCGGTGGTCTATGATGACGCTGCTGCGCGAGTGATTGTCTCTGGTGATGTTGCCCGCTATCTGACGGTGAGCGTCGATGGTGCTCATGTCTCTGTCTCGCAGAGCGATGACCTCGACCGTGAGATTACCTATACGCTCAGCGGTTCGTCTGCCGACGGGTCGTTCTATATGGATGGCTCCTACAAGGCTACTGTCGAGCTGGCAGGACTTGCCCTCACTAATCCCAGTGGTGCTGCTGTCAATATCCAGAACGGCAAGCGCATCGACATCAGCGTGAAAAAGGATACCGAGAACAGTCTCATTGATGGCGCACAAGGAAGTCAGAAAGCCTGTCTCTGGGTGAAAGGACATACCGAGTTCAAGGGCAAGGGTGTGCTCAATGTCAGTGGGAAAACTGCCCACGCCATCAAGACGGGTGAGTATGCCACCATGAAGAATTGTACCATTCATGTTCTCGAGGCTGTCGGCGACGGTTTTCATGCCAATGAGTATTTCCTCATGGAGAGTGGTGAGCTGACCATTTCCAACACGGGCGATGATGCTCTTCAGGCTGAGATTGACGGAACAACGTCGACAGGCGAAACTGCTGGGCATGAGGATGAGGACTCTGGCAATATCTATATCGAGGGAGGTACGCTTGTACTCGATGTGACGGCAGCAGGTGCCAAGTGCATGAAGAGCGACGGACTGGTGCGTGTGAACGACGGATCGCTCGCGCTCTCAGCCAGTGGCAACGTCGACACTAGTGATGCCTCTAATCCATCTCATTCAACAGGTATCAAGGCTGCATCCTTTGTTCAGGACGGAGGATCTATCACCATGAATATCAAAGGTGTAGCAGGACGTGGCATATCGGCTACTGACATCGAGACGAATGGTGGCGAGCTGACTATAGAGAATAGTGGCGCACCACGCACCATCTCCAGCGACGTGAAGTCGGCCAAGGGCCTGAATGCCTTGAATGTCGCTCTGAATGCAGGCACCATCAGCATCACTATGACAGGCAATGCCGGCAAGGGCATCAAGGCTGGCGACGGCACCAAGTCAACCAGTGGCGGAGGTGGTGGCGGTTGGCGTCCTGGTGGCGGAGGAGGCATGGGTGGCGGCACTACCTATACCAACGTTCAGGGCTCTTACACCCAGGGAAAGGCTGACGGCACAGGGCCAGTATTGACCGTGAAAACCACGGGCAGTGCCTATAGCTCTTCTTCTGCAAAGGCTATCAAGGCCATCTGCGCCATCACCATCTATGGCGGACAGACTGAGGTTAGCTCGAAGACCAGTGGCGCTGAGGGCTTGGAATCGAAGACATCTGTCGACATCAAAGGAGGCCAGCACTATTTCCAGTGCTATGACGACTGTATCAATTCCATAGGTATGATATCCTTCAACGGAGGCGTGACGGTGTGTTACAGCAATGGCAACGATGCTGTCGACTCCAACTACGGCAAGACGGGAGCTGTCACCATCGGCGACGGGACGGTGTTTGCCTTTACTACGAGAGGGGCACCTGAAGAAGGCCTCGACTGCGATAACAATTCTTATATCCAAATCAAGGGTAAGGGCATTGCTATCAGTGCAGGAGCATCGCAAGGCGGTGGCGGTGGATGGGGAGGTGGTTCCAGTGGCAACACCATCTCAAATGCCGCACAAGGTTACGCCTTCGTTACTAGCAGCATCAACTATAGCACTGGACGCTATTACACGCTGGCTGATGCTCAGGGGCAGAATCTCGTTACCTACAGCTTCCCAGCCTCCTGCAATAGTTCGCTGGCACTTTTCACTGCTACGGGCATGGTGAAGGGCTCAAGCTATAACATCAAGTACAGCACTACAGAGCCTGAAGATGCTGCTACGTTCTGGCATGGACTCTACTTGGGGTCTTCCCATCAGGGCACTACCAGCGTGACCACTTTCACTGCTAAATAGTCGTGTTGACGGGCTTGGGACAGAGGTCTGAGAGGGGACAGCTGTCGCAATGGGGGTTACGCGATGTGCAGACATAGCGGCCGTGCAGCAGCAGCCAGTGATGAGCCAGGGGGATGTCTTCCTCAGGGATATATTTCACAAGCTGCTGTTCCACTTTCAGTGGTGTGGTGGCACTGCTGGTGACGAGTCCCAGGCGATGACTTACGCGAAAGACGTGGGTGTCGACAGCCATAGCTGCCTGTCCGAAAGCTACTGCCTGCATGACGTTGGCTGTCTTGCGACCTACTCCGGGCAACTGCATCAGGGCGTCCATGTCGCAGGGCACCTCGCCTCCGTATCGCTCGACGAGCATTTGTGATAATGCCACGAGATGGCGGGCCTTGCTGTTGGGATAGCTAACGCTGCTGATGTAGCGCAGAACGTCTTCATCCGTTGCCTGAGCCATCGTGTGCGCATCAGGATAGTGGGCAAACAGCTGAGGAGTCACCATGTTCACCCGTTTATCAGTGCACTGGGCACTCAGTACCACGGCTACCAGCAATTGGAATGTGCTGTCAAAGTGCAACTCAGTGTCGACATTAGGCATCTCCCGTCGGAAGTATTCCAATATGCGGCGATAGCGTTCTTCTCTTTTCATTTCTTCGCAATCTATGAACTTGGCCGTTGTTGTCGTTCCTCACTTCACGAACTTTGCCGGCACGACATTGTCGTTCTTCAGCACATCGGCAAATTGCTGGGGAGTATAGGTGACGGGGCCCAGCATGAATTCTGGAATGTTATAGCTCTTCATGAACTCATGGTGGTAGTTGGGATCGGCCTGTGGCAGCTCAAAGGGCTTGCTGCCGTGGCCGTCGCTGTCGATGTGGGCGATGAACGGTCTTGTGAAGTTACCATCAGTACGGCGGCTGCTGAAGATGACCCATCGACCGTTGCTCGACCATGAGTGATAGCTCTCCGTATCAGGCGAGTTGATCTCGTCCATCAGTCTGACGTCGCCCGTCTGCAGGTCCATCAGGCAGAGGTCGGCCTCGTGGTGCCAGATGTGGAAACATCCGTAGCGACCCAGTGTGAACATCAGATAACGGCCGTCGGGCGAGATGCGTGGTAGTGTGGCACTCAGTCCCAGGGTGTCTTTCTTCAGCGTGTCAAGCCCCAGTATGCCAGCTCCCAGCGTGTCGGCTCTGAACACCATCTCGCGTTCACCAAATGTCAGCGTCTCCGGATCGAAGCTCTTGCGGTAGATGTTGTACTTCACGTCGCTGGCCCTCATGTATATCTCTGCAGCATGAGAGACGGTGTCACGGAACTCGAAATGGGCACTGGAATAGTAAAGCGAACGTCCATCGGGAGCCCAAAATGGGAACACCTCGAACTCGTCTTGCCTGTTTTCCACGTTACGCACCTGGTCTTTCTCCACTTCATATAGGATGAGATCGCTGGCGGCATCGGTCACTTCAATCTTGTTTGAATTACGTGTATGGAAACTCTGGCTCGTCTGGTTGGTGGAATAGACGATAAGCGGCAGTGTGGGGTGCCATGTGGGATAGACACCAGCCGAGATGACGGAGTCGTTTTTCATGTTCACCTTGCGAAGCTGGCCATCGAAGGCAATCACTGTGCCGCCGTGGTTCTGACGGGCATGGAACTGCATGCGCTGAGGGTTGTACCACTGGTAGTTGTGGCAGTTCACACACTGTCCCAGCTCTTCAGTCGAACAGAGAATGTTATCCACCATCACTCGCTCGTCGTTATTTTCCAGGCAGCGCTGGTTCAATGTGAGCTCCTCGTAGGTGACATAGCTCGGCGAGATGAGTCGGTAGCTGATATACGGGTCGATCGAGTCCTTGGCAACATGCATGGCAAAAGACTTAAAGCGTGTCCACTTATCGCCTTTCTGGGCATATACGTCTACGCTGATGTCGCTGCCGGCAGCCTTCGCAGTGAGCTGTCGCCACTGGTCGATGCCAGGCTGTGCCTTCAGTCCGCCGCATACTATCTCCACATCGCCTGCCGCGAAGCGCACCACAGCATCGTCGGCATCATCCTCTAGCTGGAAAGCCAGCGGAGCGATGTTCACGGGTATGGTTACGTCGATGTAGTCGGGGTATATCTTGGGCAGCGTGTCTGCCTGTGTATAGTTTTCGGGAATGCTCACGCTACATGCGCTTAGCCCCATTAATGCCAAACCCAGTGCCAATTGGCAAATACTATATGATATATGTCTCATAATACTTAAATCTCAATTCTCAAATCTCAAACCTCAAATCAATACAGTTTCTGATTACGAATAAGGAAATACTCGTAGTAGAATGTTTTTCCGAACTGCGGATAGAAGGCTTCGCGCATCTGTTCTTCGTTCATCTTCATTTGATTGCAACGCTGGGCCATCTGCATGAAGGCATCGTAGGTCTGCTTCACGCTGTCGTCGAAAGGCATGTGGCTGATGTCCACTTTGTTCTCTAGATGACCATACAGGTAGGCTGCCTCCTGCAAGTGCGTGGGCATGTGGTCCTTCAGGTGCTCCTGAGCATAGCGGAAGAAGTGTGGCCAGAAGGTGTCGATGTCCTTTGTCCAAAGAGCAGAGTATACGGCCTGCTCATGATAGAGCGTATCGGGGCTGGGGTCATAGACAAAGTGATACATCAGGAACTGCTCCACGATGGCCTGGTCGCTGTTCAGCTTGTCTTCGAAGTTCATCAGATGGAAGATTGGAGCGTAAGTGCTGTGGGATGCCAGTTCCTGATGCTTATCCAGCAGCGGAGCCATCTGCTCTGCCCACTCACGATGATAGCGCGTGTGGCGTAGCATGTTGATGTATTTCCGTGCCACAGCCTGCTCGTCGTTCAGCAGGGCGCAACGAGTCATGTATTTCAGGTATTCGGCTCTCCAACCGTACTCCACGCCGTCCTCCAGGCACCAGCGGTAGCAGTAGTTGGGCAGTCCATAGTAGTAGTATATGCTGCGTCCCACCACTTGTGTCATGTTTACAGGCACTTTCGAGTTGCTTTCCTTGGCACCTGTGCGGAAACGATATTGTTCGTTGCCCTGGCGACCCAGGCGGAACAGTGCCAGGTTCTTCATCATCACGATGGCACGTGTGGGCTC
>JAEEGJ010022628.1_pt1 | contig 13319 bp, 10 predicted proteins | sample 8958761 | NCBI WGS metagenome assembly JAEEGJ01 (sample SAMN16246546, study PRJNA631951) | gut metagenome | biome: gut microbiome; feature: rumen; material: RS-attached | host: Bos | place: Iran: Karaj | collected 2018-10
GACATGGTTCACGGGGTCTTGTTGCACAGGGCCCACACATCTATATTTCGGAATTTCACACCCGTTTATACGAGCAGACGATGCTCTTTTAATATGATATCATAAATGTGGGACTTTGTCAAGCAAAAATTATAATTTTAAATCGAGCCCATAACCAGAACTAAGAACTAAGAGCTAAGAATGTAGGGGCTGGCGTCCCCGACAGCCCGTCAGTTCCGTTGCAATTATGGGACGTCGAGGACGCCGTCCCCTACAATTGGTTTTAAATGACCGATTGCAGCCCGTGCCTGACGAAACAGCTCAAAAAAACAATGCAAACCGTCGGGCGAACGCTGTTCGCCCCTACAATGGTTTCATTAAGTCTTTCCGAGATTTGCGGACTGCCAAAGGCAGCCCCTACAAGTTTTTACGGTCATTAGAAGTCGTATCGTCAGGCACGGGCGGATAATATCCGCCCCTACTATGCACTAATCACTAACAACTAACCACTCAAAAAGCGCAAACTTTCAAATATTATGGGATTTATTGACATATTTCCGCCGCTGTGGTATACTAAAGGCAATTACTGCAAAAAATACCGAAAGGAAAAGACCTAAATGTCTCCCGAAAAACTATATATGGTAGTTCCCTGCTACAACGAGCAGGAGGTGCTCCCCGAGACCTCAAAACAGCTCAAGGCTAAATATACCGCCCTTATGGAGCAGGGGCTTATCTCCCGTGAGAGCCGCATCGTGTTCGTCAATGACGGCTCCGCAGACCAGACATGGAGCATTATACAGGAGCTCCACCGCACCGAGCCCCAGTTCTTCTCGGGCATCGACCTCGCCCACAACAGCGGTCATCAGAACGCCGTTCTCGCAGGTCTCATGACCGTCAAGGATATCTGCGATATGTGCATTACCATGGACGCCGACCTGCAGGACGATATCAATACTATCGACGAAATGGTCAGGAAATACTACGAGGGCAATCAGGTAGTATACGGCGTAAGAAGCGCCCGTGATACCGATACTTTCTTCAAGAAATTCACCGCCGAGGGCTTCTACAAGTTCATGAAGGTCATGGGCACGGACGTTATCTACAACCACGCGGATTTCCGCCTTATGAGCAGCAGGGTGCTGCAGGAGCTGGCAAACTTCAAGGAAGTGAACCTCTTCCTCCGCGGAATGGTGCCCCTTATAGGCTTCCAGAACTGCAAGGTCTACTACGAGCGCCATGAGAGAGCCGCAGGCAAGAGCAAGTACCCTCTGAAGCGTATGCTCTCCTTTGCTGTCAACGGAATCACTTCATTCAGCACAAAGCCGCTGAAGCTCATAACAGGTCTGGGACTTATTATGTCCGCAGTCAGCATAATCGCCTTTATATGGGCGTTCATCACGAAGATAGTGGGCTTTACCGAGCACGGCTGGTCGAGCACCATGTGCTCCATATGGCTCATTGGCGGCTTGCAGCTGTTCTGCCTCGGCATAATAGGCGAGTACATAGGCAAAATTTACGCCGAGGTCAAGCAGAGACCGCGTTATATCGTCGCGGAGTTCCTCAGCGATATGAATGAAAAGGAGAAAAAATAACAGCGGACAGCGCTCATACAGGGCTTTTTTCTCCCTACCCCCTTGACAAACAGCAAAAACTGTGCTAAGATAATGTACATATTATAAAAAACGTTGATGAGGAAGGCTTTTCCGAAACCGTTTCAGAGAGCAGCCGCTTGGTGCGAGGCTGCACGGTCAGGATATCACAGCACACCGCCTCTGAGTACGCCCAATAAGCGTCGGGAGCTCCCGTTACAGAGCACTTGAGATACGGAGAAAACTCCGTGTGAATCAGGGTGGAACCACGGTGTATCATCGTCCCTTGTGCCTAATACAGGCGTGAGGGGCGTTTTTTGTTATCTTTTGCAGGGGAGGTGAGATATTGAGCAATATCAGCTACAACAAACAGGAAGAAGCCTTTGAGCTGCCTTATAAGCTCTGGGGCGAGACCATGACTGTCCGCTTCTACGTGGACGACGAAAAGCAGATAATGGATAACCTTTCCTCTATCGCAAAAAAGCTTGCCAAGCTGGACGGCAGCCGCCGTCAGATAGCGGAGATAATAATAGACGAGGGCTACTATGAGGGCTCAGATGCCGACGCTCTTGCGAAGCTTCTGGAGCTCCGCAACGTCCATATAGACCTTGACGACGGAGACGTCATCGTGTGCTTCGATACGGGCACAAATGACGGATATATGCAGAATTTCGTGTACGTTGAATTGTTCGCCGAAATGTTCGAGATAACAGGCTGGGCGGATTGATATGGACAGACCGGTACGAAAGGATATACGCCTCGATAATTACGATTATTCCCGTAACGGCGCATATTTCATTACCATTTGCACCAAAAATAAAATGTGCATTTTCTGGGATAACAACGATAAATATAAACCAATTGCGGACAACCAACCGCCAATCGTAGGGGCGCACAGTGTGCGCCCGCCCAAAGCCAATCAAAGTAAAAAGATACATTTGTCCGAAATCGGAAGAATAATAAAAATCGGATTACAGAATATAAACAATTATTATCCAATGGTATATGTAGACAAATTTGTAATTATGCCTAACCATATTCACGTAATTATTCGTATTGAAACGGATAATTTATTGAGTGTTGTTGGAAACGGGCACACAATGTGCGCCCCTACATTATCAATGATAATAAAAAATTTCAAAGAATTTGTTACAAAACAGATTGGTTTTTCCGTGTGGCAAAAATCGTTTTACGACCGTGTATTGCGGAATGAATGGGAATACCGCAACGCATGGCAATACATCGAAAACAACCCGATAAATTGGGAGAATGATGAATTATTCTGCAAGGAATAACAGTCATCACACAATTGATACGATAATTATGCATTACGCATTATGAATTATGAATTAAATAAAAGGAGAGATCGACATGATCAAATTAACATTACCTGACGGCAGCGCACGCGAGATCGAGGCTGCACAGTCAGCCGCAGAAGTCATCAAGGGCATAGGCATGGGACTTTACAAGGCAGCCTGCTGTGTAAAGATAAACGGCGAGGTCTGTGACCTCCGCACTGTTATCGACAGCGACTGTCAGTTCGAGGTATGCACCTTTGACTCACTCGACGGCAAGAAGACCTTCTGGCACACAGCTTCTCATATCCTTGCACAGGCTGTAAAGAGACTTTACCCTGCTGCAAAGCTGGCTATCGGTCCTGCTATCGAGAACGGCTTCTACTACGACTTTGACCTTGAAAAGCCTTTCACTCCAGAGGAGCTTGAAAAGATAGAGGCTGAGATGAAGAAGATAGTCAAGGAGGGCATAGAGCTTGAAAAGTTCGAGCTTTCACCTGCCGACGCTATCGCTAAGCTGAAAGAAATGGACGAGCCGTACAAGGTAGAGCTCTGTGAGGAGCACGCCGACAAGGGCGAGCCTATCTCATTCTACAAGCAGGGCGAGTTCATCGACCTCTGCGCAGGTCCTCACCTTATGGACACAGCTCCCGTAAAGGCATTCAAGCTCCTTTCATGTACAGGCGCTTACTGGCGCGGCAACGAGAAGAACAAGATGCTCAGCCGTGTATACGCTATCGCATTCCCCAAGGCTTCACAGCTTGACGAATATATCAAGATGATAGAGGAAGCAAAGCTCCGCGACCACAAGAAGCTTGGCAAGGAGCTCAGTCTCTTCATGTTCGACCACACAGCTCCGGGTATGCCTTACTGGCTCCCAAGAGGCTGGAAGCTCTTCAACGCTCTCCTTGAATACTGGAGAGGCGTTCACGAGGATCACGGCTATACCGAAATTTCAGGTCCTGTTCTCTCAAAGAAGGAGCTCTGGGTAACATCAGGTCACTGGGACCACTATCAGGACGGTATGTTCGTTATCCCTGCTGAGGAGGACAACGAGGTTTACTGTGCTAAGCCTATGAACTGCCCTAACGCTATCAAGGTATACATGAACAAGCAGCGTTCATACAAGGAGCTGCCCCTTAAATTCAATCAGGTTGACGTTATCCACCGTAAGGAGAAGTCAGGCGAGCTCAACGGTCTCTTCCGCGTTCAGCAGTTCAGACAGGACGACGCTCATATCCTCGTAACAGAGGAGCAGATAGCTTCCGAGATAAACGATATCATGGATATCGCTACAGAGATATACAAGACCTTCGGTCTGGAGTACAAGGCTGAGCTGTCCACACGTCCCGACGACTACATGGGCGATATCAACGTCTGGAACAAGGCTGAGGCTGACCTCAAGGCTATCCTTGAAGAGAAGTACGGTCCCGACGGATACGAGCTCAACGAGGGCGACGGCGCATTCTACGGTCCTAAGATAGACCTCAAGATGAAGGACGCTATCGGACGTGAGTGGCAGATGGGTACTATCCAGCTCGACTTCCAGCTTCCTCTCAACTTCAAGATGAAGTACATCGCTTCAGACGGCTCCGAGAAGCAGCCTGTAATGATACACAGAGCTATATTCGGTTCATTTGAGAGATTCATCGGTATCATCACCGAGAACTTCGCAGGCGCATTCCCGTTCTGGCTCTCACCAATGCAGGTAGGTATCGTTCCTATCAGAACAGACCACAACGACTACGCTAAGAAGGTAGCAGACCTGCTCAAGAAGAACCACATCAGAGCAGAGGTAGACTACACCGACGACAACATGAAGAACAAGATAAGACGCTTCAAGGATTACAAGGATCCGTATGTTGTCATCATCGGCGACAACGAGGCTGAAAACGACCTTATTTCTATCAATATCCGCGGAAATAAGCAGCTCAAGAACATTCCGCTGGATAAGTTCATCGAAATGTGCAGAACTATGAACGAGGAGCACTCTCTCGATATCATAGACACACTGTAATTAATGCGTAATTGTAGGGGCGCCGTTTCGGCGCCCGTGCCTTACGATGATATTATCACGGGCGGATAATATCCGCCCCTACATAAAAAGAACGGAGGGAATTTTATGAACGAGCTTTGCATGATAATCAAGGACATGGTAATACCTAATTTTATGAACATAAGGACTTCACTGCGAACCTATGACCGTGACGCGCTCTGCTGCGGAGCTCCCTGCTGGCGCTGGGCTTATCACGCTATCCATTCTGCGGATAAGTGGTTCATAAATCCTTTTGTTTACGACGAGCCGCCTTTCCATGAGGAGGGCATGGACAATCCCGATAATCCTACATCGGTAGTCCTCTCCGATGAGCAGCTTTTAGAGTACCTCGACGCTGTTGAGAAGAAAACTCTTGACTACCTCGATACCCTCACAGACGATATGCTGTATGAGAAGCCCGAGAAGTCACGATATACACGCATGGAGTTGGTGCTGAGGCAGTTCAGGCATATCTCATTCCACACGGGTATGCTCAACGGTCAGACAGCTCTTGCAAAGGGACAGTTCCCCATGTGGGTTTCCGAAAAGGAGAAATACGTCGATGACGGCATATTCTTCGGAAGATACCGCGCAGGAACGATAAAACTGTAATTGGGACTCATCGGTCATCTGAACAAAAATAACCTGCCTGTTATCAAACAGGCAGGCTTTTTTTCGTTATTCAGCAGTAAATCTCAGCATATTCCATGAACGCGGAACAAGTTTTACCTCGCTGCTTATTTCCTGCTGTACAGGTGAGACCGCATCAGGCTCATCTGCACTGTTAAAGCGTTTCATATCATCGTCTGTCAGAACTGTATGGGATACCAGTCTGTACCCCTCAAATCCGTTGAGTTCAAGCTCACAGCTCTCATCAGCCGAGCGGTTTACCGCAAAAAGTGTGATATCACTGCCGTTTGCCGCAGCGATACAATCAATATACGGCACATTGCTGTGATTCTTTGTGTCATAGGTGCCGCAGTCGCAGACAGTACGCAGAGCCTTTCCGCGTCCGTTCACCGAACAGTGAAGGAAGGGATAATAAATAGTCTGCATCCAGAGTCTGCCGCCTGTCTCGGTCATTATCGGTGCAATTACATTGACAAGCTGTGCAAGACAAGCTATCTTTACTCTGTCGCAGTGGCGCAGGAGCGTTATCAGCAGACAGCCTACAACAAGCGCGTCCTCGACGTTAAAGATATCCTCTAAAAGAGGCGGAGCTATCTGCCAGCGGTCAACCTGCTTATCCTGCTCCTTGCTGTGGAACCAGATATTCCATTCATCAAAGGCAAGCATGATATCCTTATCAGACTTCTTTTCTGCTTTTATCTCGTCGCATATATCAGCAGTATCTATGATAAACTGCTCCATATCCATTGACGAAGCAAGGAAATCCGCGGTGTCGTCATCTGTATTGCCATAGTAGCTGTGCATGGAAAGATAGTCCACATGGTCGTAGCATTCACGCAGTACAGTCCGCTCCCATTCGCCAAAGGTAGGCATGGTCGGAGCTGAACTGCCGCAGGCGATAAGCTCTATCTCAGGATCGGTCAGCTTCATCAGCTTTGCGGTCTCACAAGCGAGACGCGCGTATTCCTGCGGAGTTTTGTGACCTATCTGCCATTCGCCGTCCATTTCGTTTCCGAGGCACCACATCTTTATCCCGAAAGGCTTCTCAAATCCGTTTTTCCGGCGCATTCCTGCATAATATGTATCCGTGTCAAGGTTGCAGTATTCAACGAGGTTTCGCGCCTCGTCAGCACCTCTTGTACCGAGGTTCACTGCCATGATTATTTCAGCGCCTGCACGCCTTGACCATTCCTGAAACTCGTCGATGCCGATCTCATTGGTCTCGATACTGTTCCATGCAAGCTCCAGCTTTCGCGGACGCTTTGACCTGTCACCGATACCGTCCTCCCAGTTGTAGCCTGAAACGAAATTTCCGCCCGGGTAGCGTACAACAGGCACCTTCAGCGCTTTCACAAGCTCCAGCACGTCCTTACGGAAGCCCATATCGTCAGCTGTCTCATGTGTCGGCTCATAGATGCCGCCATAGACCGCGCGTCCCAGGTGCTCGATAAAAGAGCCGTATATACGGGGATCAATATCACCGATAATATCCAAGGTATTTATTGTTATTTTTGCTTTCATAGCTTAAACTCCAGATCTTATTACGTAATTCATCATAGCACATAAGCTGTCCGTTTATATTGAACAGTATGCTTCATCAATACCCCCAAAGCACGTTTTATCAGCCCTTTACAGCACCTGCTGTAAGACCGTCAACGATCTTGTTGGAGAATGCGCAGTAAACTACTATAGTAGGTATGAGAGCGATCACGATAGCCGCAAACATCTGCGAATAGTTGGTAGCGTGCGGTCCGACGAACTTTGACAGCGCTACGGGAAGCGTCTTCTTGGCGTCATCTGAGATGAATACCATAGCCATAAGAAGCTCGTTCCAGTTGCCGACGAAAGTCATAAGTCCCGTTACAAAAAGACCTGTCTTACTGAGGGGCAGACATATTTTGAAGAATATCTGGAAGATATTCGCGCCCTCCATACAAGCGCATTCGATAAGCTCATTGGGAAGTCCCTTAAAGAAACCTGTCATAATGAATATGGTTATCGGAAGTGAGCAGGTAAGATAAGGAAGTATAAGTCCTAAAAGTGAATTTGAAAGGCCTAATTTTGAAAATCTTGTAAAAAGCGGGATAAGTACGCAGTGTACAGGTATCATCATACCTGTAAGGAAATATGTCATTGCAAGCTTTGCACCCTTCCAGCGCAGACGGGCAATGGCAAATGCCGCCATAGAACCGATGAGAGAGCTGAGCACCAGAGTGACAATACATATAATGAACGAGTTAAGTGTGGATACACCAAGCTTTCCTGCTGTCCATGCAATGGAATAGTTTTCAAATGATATTTTTTCGGGAAGTGCAAAAGGTGCGGTAAATATCTCTTTATTGGTCTTGAACGATACGTTCAGCACCCACAGAAGAGGTAATATGTAGGTCAAGCATATCAGTATCAGGAACACGTATAAAGCTATCTGTATACCCGATGTCTTTTTCTTGGAGGTCAGATCCGATTCAGCTTTATATACTTTTGAATAGCTCATTAGACTATACCTCCTTACATCTCGTACTGTTCGGTCTTTACGACCTTATTGATAAACAGTGTTACCAACAGACAGAGTATGAGCAGCACTACGCCTATAGCACTTGCATATCCGTATTTGAAGTACTTGAACTGCTGATAGAGGTGAGTCGCAAGGACCTCTGTTTTGTGGTTCGGTCCGCCTGTAGTCATATTCCATATAAGGTCAAAGAACTTCAGCGAGCCTATGGCATTGAGAGACATGGCTGTAGCTACCATGGGCTTAATCAGAGGAAGTGTTATGTATCTGAATGTCATGGGCTTTGTACAGCCGTCGATATAGCTTGCCTCCATGAGAGACTTGCTTATGCCTGATATCTGAGCCATGTAAAGCATCATTGACTGACCTACGAACTGCCAGAGGGAAACAAAAGCGATCATCCACATAGGTAGAGGGATAGTGCCCTTTGTAGACATCAGCCAGAGAGGCGGATCCTCAACGCCCCATTTTATAAGGAGCTGATTGATACCGAGCTTAGGTCCGAATATGAACAGCCACAGCAGACCGAGAGCAGCCGATGAAAGTACGCAGGGAAGATAGATTATGTTCTTGAACAGATTTCGTCCTTTTTTGATGTTTGTGAGGATAGCTGCATAGATAAGACCTACGAGAAGCTGTGACACACAGGAGAAAACGAGGAAAAACATCGAGTTCTTGAGGGCAATGCCAAAGGTCTTGTCGTGAAGCAGATTCTTGTAATTATCAAATCCGATAAAAACAGGTTTTGTCATGCCTTTATACTCACATAATGAATAATACACCGACTGAATGATCGGTATAAAAAGCACCAGTGTGAACAAAAGGAATGCAGGAAGCATGAAAACAAGGAGTGCTTTCTTGTTTCTAAGCATTTTTTCCATACTGGAACAACTCCTTTCAAAAATACTAAGGGTAGAATATATTGAAAACAAAATAGGGGCGCAGGGTTCGCGCCCCAATATGTTTTCGGAATCAGTCAGAAATTACTTTCTGCAGTTTGCTTTGTAGTAATCCTCCATGTCCTTTGCAGCCTCTGCCGGCTTCATATCGCCGAGGAATACAGCAACCATGGTATCGTCGAAGTGAGCGCCTGTCTCAGTTGTAGGAAGTGATTCGTTATAGAAACCGAATGTACCCTTTGCCTTGCCGAATACGTCCATAACGTATGAGAGCTGCTTAGGAGCTACAGTTTCGTCATACTGAACCTTTGTTACAGGGATCTTACCACCCTTTTCAGCAGTGTACTTCTGAGCTGTATCATCTGTGAAGTACTTGATGAGAGCTGCTGCACCGTCAGGATTCTTTGTAGTTGAGCTCATGCAGAGTGAGTCAGACTTAGCGATTATTCTGTCAACGCCGGGGAACTGGAATACGCCGCACTTGGACTCAAAATCAGGGTTAGAACCGTTTATCTGACCGATTACCCATGAACCCTGAATAAGGATAGCAGCTTCCTCGTTGTAGAAGTTAGCTGTAGCAACGTCGTTTGTATCACCTGCTGCTGTTTTCTGGAAGTACTTGGATAAGTCAACAAGCTTTGTTGCAGCGCTCTCGAGCTTGCCGTCCTCCCATGAAGCAGAACCGTCAGCCAGCTTAGCAAGCTCTACGCCTTCAGCCTCACAGAGATAACCTGCTACCATTGAGAGGCACCATGCAGTACCTGCGGAAATAGTGATAGGTGTATAGCCTGCGCCCTTGAGCTTTTCGCAGGTGTCTATCATCTCGTCCCAGTTTGTAGGAACCTTAGCGCCTGCCTTCTCAAACATCTCTGTATTGTAGAAGCAGCAGGCAGCTGCTGTGTTAAGCGGAACAGCGTATATCTTGCCGTCGTATGTCTGCTGTGTGAATACAGCGTCGCTTGTGAATGTATCCTTCCAGCCGTCCTTGTTGAGGTAATCATCAAGGGGAGCTGCAACGCCGGGCTCAACATAGTCTGTGAGCTGTGGTCCGGGGCTTACGATGAATACGTCAGGTGTGTCGCCTGCTGCAACAAGAGCATTGAGCTTATTATAGTATTCTTCAAGGTTTGTGGTGATAGGCTTTACATGATACTTGCCCTCATAGTCCTTGTTGAATCTCTCGATTGTCTCCTTGTAGCCAAGTGAGATAAGGTCCTCGGTAGCATCGAGGTCATCCCAGAACATCCATGTGATCTCCTGAACGCCGTCGCTTTTTCCTGATCCGCTGCCGCCGCCGTTGCCGTTGCTGTTTGTAGAAGCGCCTGTTCCGCCCGAGCTGTTACCACAGCCTCCGAGTGTAGTAGCGAACATTGCTGCTGTCATAAGTGTTGCTAAGATTCTTCTTTTTTTCATTTCTCTTACCTCCTGGTTAAGTGCCGCATGATACATATATAAATAATTTTTTTCATATGCCTTACGGCAAGTTTTTATGGTTGTACTGAATGTGAATTGGCATCTCTTTGATGCTCTTTGTAAATTTTACCATATTATATACAACTTGTCAATAAATATCTGTAATAAAGGCAAAAAAAGATAAACAGGCAGAAAATTCCATGTAATTATAGCAAAAAATGGTTAGAAAAGCCCAAAATTTAACCGCTTTGTAACGCTTTTTTAATAAAATTTACCCTATATTTTAATAAAATCTCCACCACAATTATACGTTCCCGACAATAATATCATTCCAAAATGAACGAACCGAGAGATAGCGAGCAGAGGTCTGAGCTGCCTTTTTCCTTGAATGTGAACCATATAGCGTTCACTCCGTCGGGTATCCTGATATCGGCAGTGTATCTCGTCCATACATTGCTGTTCTCTATCGCTATCTCGCCAAGCTCCTCGCCGTCCCATACGGTCTTGACAGCGAAAACGCCGTTGCCGTAGCCGCGGGCGGTAATACTTACCTTGGTTATGCCCTTGCAGTCGAAGTACTTGAAGCCTATATTTGTACCGTCTTTGATATTATAGATGTAGCCTGTCTCCTCATCGCCGTCCCTGCCGTCCTGCACTATACGGGGAGCATTGAGGTCTCCGATATAGAGCTCAGGCTTCCTGCCGAAGATATTGCAGGCGATATAAGCAGGATATTCGCCCCTGCCCTCCAAAGGACCGCCGTTGAGACCGCAGGAGGTCATCTCAGCCTGCTCGAAGCTTCCGTCGGCATTGAGAGTGAGCTTCTCCGCACAGCCCTGTCTTGAGAACCATGTGCCGTTGGTATGTCTGTGATAGAAGATATACCACTCGCCGTTTATCTCGATAATACTGCCGTGATTGTTTGCACCGCGGCTTGCAGGCATATCCGCAGGCTTGTAGGTATCTATATGCAGGTCAGTGTTGCTGACCTGCACTCCGCCGTATCTGAAGCCGCCCAGCGGTTCATCGCTGACAGCATAGCAGAGCTCGTGCATGACCTCGGAGGAGTATATGAAATAATACTTTCCGTTCACCTTGCGTATGGACGAAGCCTCGAAAAATGCGTGTCCCTCGAACTCGGTGCCTGCACTGTAACAGGTGCCCGGAACTACGACCTGCGGCTCGGTGATGACAGTCAGCATATCCTTATCCAGTGCGACTGCCTTTGCGCCTGTTCTGGACTTGTCACCCTGCGGACAGAATCCGCTGTACAAATAGGTCTTGCCGCCCTCGGTGATAACTCCGGGATCGAACTGGGGCTCGTCGCCCTCTCTTTCTCCGAGACGGGTGCCGTCGGGATAGCGGACATAGCCGTAGAACTCGTACTTTCCCGCAGGCTCGTCACATACCGCAACAGACATAACGCCCACCTTGTCGAGTACATAATAGAGGTAGTATCTTCCGTCGGGACCGACAGTAACATCGGGGGCATAAAGACACATATGACCGTCCCTGTTCATTGGGTCGGCATTCCTTGGATAGATAACGCCCTCATACCGCCAGTTTCCCAGGTCGTCGACCGGTGCGGACCAGCACACGTAGTCGCCCATGCAGAACACATATCCGTTCCACATATCGTGAGAACCGTAGACGTATACACGATCGCCGAATACATATGGTTCGCCGTCGGGTACATATTCCCAGCTGGGGAGATAGGGATTGAATGCCTGTTTCCTGCTCATAAATCCTCCTCCTTATTTCATTGTACCGAGCAGGAATCTGACAATACCGTTCTGCTCGGCGGAAACCTTTGCGCCGTCACCTGTGAACAGCATCTCGCTGCGTTCTTCAGCGGTATACGGCTTCCAACCGGGAAGCCTGTTACCGTTAAGATCAAAGCCGTTAGGGTCCCCCGTCTTTATGAAGTTAGCCCAGTAATCACACATCTGTCTTGCAAGGTCGTAATGCCTGCCCGCGAAGGGTCTGCTGCTTTTTGCAAGCGTCTCGAAGAAGAACCACAGATCAACAGAGTGGAACGTTCCCGCGTTATCTTTACCGGGTATATCCGGAATGAAACGGTAGTAGTAACAGTCTTTCGGTTCCTTCTGCCTGTTTTCACTGAGAAAAGCGGCCTTTACGCCGAGCTCGGGCGAGGAAACAGGTGAATAACCGAGGTCTGTCCTGATCCCTGCTTCGGGAAATGACAGAAATTCCTCAGCCCTGCTGCCGAAGTACTCCCTTGCTTTCTTTTTCAGTTCATCTTCATCTGCCGCATGTATGAACTCAATAAATTCGTCGCCCGTATTGCCGCCCATAACAGGTACACGGATACGTGTGCCGTTCATGAAAGCCTCCATTGGATCCTGCGTGCAGAAATGACCGTCCTGCACTATGGTGAAGAACATCTCGCCTTTATTGCGGAGCTCGGAATATTTGCTGCGGATATAGTCTGCGTCAAGCTTTCTTGCCTCTTCAAGAGTCTTCACGCCGAGATACTCAAAGAGCCTTTCGCCCTTTTGGATTGCCTGTTCAAGGCTCTTGGCCAGAAATAATTCATTGACCTCATAGGGGGCGCCGAACATGCCGCTCATTACCACAGCTCTTTTGAAATCGCCCTCGTTGTCCCTGCATGCCATCTGCGCCATTACGCTTGCTCCGCCTGCCGACTGACCTGCTATGGTTATATTGTCGGGATCGCCTCCGAAATTTGCGATATTGCGGCGCACCCACCTCAGGCCTGCCTGCTGATCGAGACTGCCGAAATTGCAGGGTGCCTCGGGCTGCTCCTTTATCAGCTGAGGGTGGCAGAGAAATCCCAGCGCACCAAGGCGGTAATTCACAGTAACTACAACGATATCTCTTCTTGCAAGGCGCTCACCGTCAAATTCCATCTCTGAGGTATAGCCCCACTGAAAACCGCCGCCGAAGAACCATACAAGCACCGGCTTGCGCTCGTCTGCGGACTTC
>JAEEGJ010022632.1_pt1 | contig 13318 bp, 8 predicted proteins | sample 8958761 | NCBI WGS metagenome assembly JAEEGJ01 (sample SAMN16246546, study PRJNA631951) | gut metagenome | biome: gut microbiome; feature: rumen; material: RS-attached | host: Bos | place: Iran: Karaj | collected 2018-10
GCGCAGATTGTCCATCTCGGTTTCCAGGAGTTTGATGTCTTTCTCATGGGAAACCTGGATTTCCTCAGCCATCCGGTTGAAGTCATCAAAGATCATCAGGAAATCATCGCTGATTTTTCCGGATTGCGGCGGAATCCGGTAAGAGCTGTCTGTTCCCAGCGTGTCGATTGCATTCCGCAGCGTGTCCATGGGCTGGAGGATGTCAAGGCGGAGCCGTTTGTACAAAAAAGGGCTGAGCATCAGCGTGGCCATGGAGATAATCAAACCGATCCAAAGGACAAATGGCACGTGGGCCAGGGCAAAATGATACGGAAAGGTAACCAGCACCCGAAAAGGCAGCTCCTCACCCTGCCATTCATATTTATAAGGGGTTTCCCTTAACGCTTCAAATTCTTCCGGAGATTCGGTGTAAGAACCGTCATTTGACAGCAAAAAAGCCTGGCTGCCATTCAGGGACACGTATACTTTCCCGTTATACGCTTCCACATAAGCATGGAAATGACTGAATTTTTCGGATACTCCGGCGGGAAAATCCGTGAGGGGATCCCAGTTTTCCTGTTCAAACTGAAGCGCCGCTGTTCTCAGAAACGACGACAGCCCGTTATTTCCGATCTGATAGGTCAGCTCGCGGCTTTGCACAATGGAAATGACGGAGATGACCACACAGATCAGGCAAACGGGCAGCACCAGGGCCAGGATCATCGTCATGAGCCTGGGCCGCAGGTGACGAAAGTATTCATGGCTCCAGAACCACTTCTTGAATATCTGAAGAGATTTCATCCATCAATCCCTCCCGGGAAAGAGAGTCGTTCTTTTTTTCATCATACACGAAAAGACGGATTTTGTATAGAAAAAACGGCTTGCGCCGATACGCAAGCCGTTGAAAACCGTCGTTGATTATCCTTTGACGCCGCCCTGAATGACGCCCTTCTCCATTTTGTCCTGGAAGAAGGGGAAGGCGATAATGATGGGCGCGATGGCCGCGATGATCACCGCGAACTGGATCAGATAGCGGGCGTAATTGGGGTTGGAGGAATTCAGGAAATCCGCGTTTTCGGAAGTGATCTGCCGAATTACCAGCTGCAGGGGCCACAAGACTTTCTTGTTGGGTACGTAAATACTGGCGGGAAGCCAGGAATTCCACTGCCCGATCGTCAGGTTCAGGATAATGACAGATCCCATATTCATCGCCTGGGGCAGTGTGATCTCAAACAGGGTACTCAGGTGGCCTGCTCCGTCGATATGGCTGGCTTCGTACATCTCCTTCGGGATGGAGTTGAAAGCGTTCATCATCATAATGCAGTACATGCTGTTTGTGCAGCCCGGGATCACCAGCGCCCAGGGCGTTCCCACCCAGCCCAGCGCTCTGATAACCATATATGTGGGTACCATACCACCGCCGAAAAGCATGGTGATCATCAGCGCCATTGTGACGGGTTTCTTCAGCTTGGTATCCCGGCTCAGGGCATAACCCGTCACGGCGGAGAGCAGGAAACCAATCGTAACGAAAGAAACCGTGTAGATAATCGTATTGATGTAACCGCCTACAATGCTGGCATTCTGGAAGATCAGGGAATAACCGTCCAGGGTGAAGCCGCCGACAGGCCATAATACCAGGCCCACATGGGCCAGCAGGGATTTGCCGTCCGAGAAGGAGGACATGAGTACATGCCACATGGGAAGCACGCTGCACAGCGCTACCAGCGCTACGCAAAGATACACGATCACGTCCACAATTCTGTCCGCGATGGATTTGGTTTCCACCATGTTGTTTTCCCATTCTTCCTTTTTCCTTTGCTTTTTTGCCATGGTGATCCCTCCTCTCAGAACAAGCTGCTTCCGGCGGCTTTACGCGACAGGGCGTTGGAACCCACCAGAAGGATTGTGGAAACAAGCGACTGGAACAGACCGGAAGCCGCGGAAAGCGAGTAATTGCTGTTGCCGCCGCCGAAGGCCTGACGATAGGTGTAGGTGTACACCGTGTCTGCCACCTTGTAGGTGCTGGGCATGTACAAAAGCAGGATGTTGTCATACCCTGCCGCCAGTGCAGTGCCCACATTGATCACAAACATCATCAGGATCATGGGCATAATGCTGGGCAGGGTAATCCTGAACAACCGCTGCATGCGGGTGGCGCCGTCCAGGGCTGCTGCTTCGTGCAAATCACCGCTGACCTGGGAGATCGCCGCCACATACATGATGGATCCCCAGCCAATGCTCTGCCAGATGCCCATCAGGACGTAAATGATCCAGAACACGGGGGCCTTGTCGTTGGCAAACCAGTTCTGGTTTTCCGCCCCGAACACATTGGTCAGGAACAGCGTCAGGGGGCCGTCCTTGGCCAGGAACTGGGTGAACAGGGAGCAGACGATGACCGCAGCCACGAAGTTGGGCATGTAGGACATGGTCTGCGCGGTCCGCTTGAATTTCTTTGAATTGATCAGGCTCAGCATCAGTGCGAAGATGATGGGGGCCACAAAGCCGATGGTGGCGCGCAGCACGCCGATGACCACGGTGTTGCGGATGGCCTGCAGGAAGTCTTCACCGCTGAACAGATCAATGAAGTGCTTCAGGCCCACCCACGGGCTGTGGAAGTAGCCGTCCGCGACGTTGTAATCTTCAAAGGCCATCACGATGCCGAACATCGGCAGATAGTGCAGAACGATCTCATACACGATGATCGGCACAAACAGCAGGTAGACCACCCAGTCGCGCTTGAGCTCCGCCTTCCAGCTTCGGCGTGTGGAAGCAGCCAGATCGAAATTTTTACGCTTTGCCATGTTTCACACCTCCTGTCGCTTATCGGAAGGGATAATTGTCCACATAGTACTGATAAATCTCTGTGATGCTGTCGATCTTATACTTTTTCAGTACCGTGCACCACTTGTCCCAATCTTTGTCGAAATTGCTCTGTCCGGTGATGAAGTTGGCACAGTTCTTGGTCATGTATTCCAGCACCTTGGCGCGGATGTCATCACAGGTTTTGCTGTCCGCCTGCGTCATCTCGTTGGTGGTGCGGGTGCCCTGGAAGAAACCGGTGTTGGGATACAGCAGCCATCGATCCAGAGAAGCCTGATAGGTATCGGCATAGCCAAGATCCACGTTTTTCACCAGCAGCAGACCGGGCGCTTTGTTGAATCCTACTGCGGTGTTCAATTGACCGCTGTCTGTCACCAGCACATTGCTCTTTTCGTACTTGCCTTCACTGTTGATGAAATAAGCGCCATCGCTCAGGCCATTGCTGGCATAGAAGGTGTTTTCGGAAAAGTCCGCCACCTGTTCGGCGCTGAGGCCAAGCGTACGGATCAGCGCGCCTTCCTCGGAGTAGAAGTAATCCAGATAACTGCACAGGGCAGCCAGATCCTTATCCTTGGCAGTAGGCGTAATGATCACGCCGCCGCCGGTCAGCTCGCCGCCCATCACGCAGTTCGGCGGCACGTTCCGGCAGCTTTCCGGGCCGTACATATCATTGATGGGATAGGCTGTGCCGGCCACGAAGATGCCCTCGGTGTAACCGCCGTCGTGCATATCCAGGCGGCCGCCAAGCTCGCTCTGCTGGCCGTTCCACATGCCGATCATGCCCTGGCGCACGGAGGTGGAGTCGATCTGGAAGAAAGAATCGGAGGTGCGCTGGTTGAAATCATGATCCAGCCAGCCCTTTTCATACCAGGCGTGCATGCACTGCAGATAGGTTTTGAAGGGCTCCTCGTTGCCGCCGAAGTGTACCTTGTTTTCGGCATCCTGATACCACACGTTGACGCCTCCGCCGAAGCAGGAAAGGAGGCCGCCGGACCAGGTGAAACCGGGATAATACAGGCTCATGCAGTATTTATCCTTGATTCCAAGATCGGCCTGCGCGCGGGTAAAGATCTCAAACATCCATTCCCAGTCGGAGATGTACTTGGGATCGGTTCCGCCCGAGGGGAACACCACATCGTCCACCCAGCTGTCCGCGTCAGCGGGATCAGTATAGCCGCCGGTGAAAGCAGCGCCGGTGGTCGGGTTGGTTCCATATTTCACGATCCAATCCCGGCGGTACATGTAGCCCTGGAACACCGCGTCATAATCGTCCTGCAGATTGGTCAGGCCGTAATAATGCTCGTTTCCATTGGCATCCACGCTGACGGCATTATTGAAATAGACCGGATTGGAATGCACCAGCGCCACATAATTGGGCATGTTGGCCAGCACATAATCGGTGATCTCTATGCCGTATCCTTTTTCCACCATGATGCGGGGCGGTTCGCAGATAACCGCGTCGATCAAATCCGGCAGGTCGCCGGAGGCGATCATGGTGGTGTAGTTGTCATTTTCGGAGCCAGGCGGGGGCTGCAGGAAATTGAGGGCGATCCCCTTTTCTTCCGGGCCCCAGCCACGGCGAAGCGTGTACTGAACCGCAGGGTTCTCGGCGTAATTGCCATAATACTCCGAGGAGGTGCCGGAATAGATCCACCAGTCAAAGGTGGTTTCCGGAGATGCACTCTGGCCGGTGGTGCCGCCGATGTTGCTGTAATAGACCTGCATGCCGACCAGCATGACCACTACAGCAACCATCAAGGCAATCCACTTTGTGCGAATGGACATGGGTTTGATCTCCTTTCTCGAATGGACTGAACGGAGGGATATCTCCCTTGATGCTATCCATGATAGCGAATCACAGAAAAAAGCGCTTTATGATTTCCGACAAAAAATACGGCATTTCCGACACGTCGGCTTTCTGAATTTATTCCGCATACCGGAGCTCTCCTGAAAAGGAAATCCGCTTATCTGATGGCATGATCAGCAAGCCATGCACATTTTCAGGCAGTCTGATCCGATACTGCCATGTGCCGTCATCCGTCCGCCTGTACACAAATTGGACATTTCCCAGAGGCGTTGCAGCCGAACCGGAAAGGTCTGGAAAACCCAGCAAATGCGGCCGGATTACGATGACACCGTTTTCCTGCCGGATCCCGGCCAGCGTGTGTATGAACGTATACAGCGGAAGCGCGCTCCAGGCGTGGCACTCGCTGCGGGGATGGTGCGGCTCTTCCGGGCAGGTGGTGCTGCCGCGGTCTCTCAGGCTGATCCAGGCCTCCAAATCCCAGCGTAGCTGTTCCTCCATACCTGCTTTTTCAAGCGCGCGAAACCATTCGTAGGATGTGGCAAAGGAGCAGGGAGGACAGCTTATTGCGGATTTCAGCGCACGGATACTTTCCCTTTCGTTCAGCATCCCATTGATCACAGCCCAGGCCTGTGCATGGCGGGTGAACTGAGGACATTCCGGGCCTTCCCGTACCATGCCTTGATCTGGATCAAAGCATGTGTCCTTGACCCTTTGAAGAATATCTGCCCGCCGCTGCCGGTACTCATTTGCTGTACCGGGGCGCCCCGTTGCTTCATATAGTTTTGCACCACATTCCAGGGCATACGCATACATCAGATTGATGATGGTGCTGGGACCTTCAAAGTAAGCCGGAGGCACGCCGCCAGTTTCTTTCCAGTCTTCCTGCCAGTCTATGAAAGCCCAGGGTTCAATGGCTCCCACCAGCCCAGATTTGTCCCGCTTGCTATCGAAGCAATCCAGAATTCGGTCGACATCGGAGCGGTATTTACGGGCTAGATCCAGATCACCCGTATGCTCCACATACTCCCAAAGAGCAAACGCATAATGCAGGGAGAACGTAGAAATTACTTGCAGATAAGCTGTCGGCGTCTTCCCCGGCAGCAATCCGTTCGGCAGCATTCCACAGTGGAAGTCCAGCAGCGCTTTCTTTGCCAGACGCGTATCGCTGCTCACAGCATAGGTGAAAAGCATTTGCAGCCGCGTATCCATGATGAATTGCAATTGTTCATAGTACGGACAGTCCATGTAGGTTTCCAGCATGCAGTTTCGTAGCGTGCGCAGGCTGATATCCCAAAGCGAATTGACCCAGGAAGCGGATGATGCGATCGAAGATTCCACTGTCAAAGGATACCCTGTTTTTCGATAGGTCGGCGGCTCCGACAACTGTCCACCTTGGATCACGATATAACGGAAGGTACGCACCCAGAAGGGCTCATAGCGTAGGGGGCTGCCGTTCAGCACGATATGATCGGCCCGGCCCGAAACACTGCCGTTCAGATCATCGATGGGCTGCCCATCCATGCCGTCCCCGAAACGTTCCAAATAGGTGATCGTGATTTCTGTTCCTGCTTCGCCGTCAAACAGGAACCGCGGATAACCATTCACATGGGCTCCGGCATCCAGCACAATATCGTTTTCCCTGCAAATGATCCGCGTAAAGTCCGTTTCCCTTTCCTCCAGCAGCGGGATTTCCCGGGGGATCACGTGCACCCGGGGGATCAGTCCCACGCTCTGGAAGGTAGCTGAGAAGGTCACTGGTCCATAGGGCATCGCGGGCCGCCAGGCCGATGCGTCAAAATCGACGGTTTTCCAGTCGCTGGGTGTCAGCCGAAAATCGATGTTTTCCTCCACTGCGCCAAGATAGACGGAACATTGCGTGGACTTCAGATAAAAGCTGCTGTCCAGCCACACCCGCCAGTCAGCCTGGCCTGTGGTAACAGAACCAATGATTTCCCCATCGCCATCGAATATGCTTCCCTCCATTGCCAGCGAATGGCAATTGCCAGCGCCAACCACGCCGTAGATGGCCGCCCTTTCATCGGTTTGATCCCGGGCGACATCGGGATCGTTAAAGAGCACCTGTACGGCAAACACGTTTTTTCCCGCCCGCAGATAGGGTGTCAGCTCCACCGTTTCATAATACTGCCGATTCAGATCGCCTTTGCAGGGGCCTGACAGCACGGGCTGTTCATTGACCCACAGCCGATAACGGGATACCGCCGTGAGGCAGACCGTCAGATGGGCTTTCTCCGGCAGCGCCTGCTCGCAGCGGAAGTAAGCGAAGCGTCCGCCCAGATCACCGTGATAGATTTGCTTCTGTTTCAGCTCGTCCGGCGGAATCCTGATCCATTGCGCAGATTCCCACATTCTGTTACCTCTTTGAAAATGAAAGACTGGAAAAACCAGCCTTTCACAAAATCCTTATTCTACGATGATTCGCGCCCGATCCAGGTTCAGCACCTGGGTAAATGGATCTGCGGCATCGCCATTGCGCTGGGTAGCGATGCGTACGGTGGCAAAGTATGTGCCGGGCTTATCAAAAGAACAGACGGTTTCCGCGTGCGCGGTGTGTACCTGCCCCCGGACTCCTTTTATAAAGGGCAGTGCACCATCCCACATTTCTTTTCCCAGCATCAGTCTGGCCGCGCCGTTGGTTTCGGTTTCCTTAGCGGCAAGCTGCTTTTCCTGCTGGGCAAACAGGATCTCCGTCACGTCGCCCGCGTTTTCGGGCACCTCAACATCCACCGTGAAGCGCACACACTCGCCTGCTTTTACATGGGTGCACTTTTCGCCGTTGGCCTTCAGTGTGGGGATCGCCTGAATGCCGTACCGTTTGCTCACATCGGGCTCCGTATGAATCTGCCCGTCTTCGCCCAGGGTATAGGCGGTACGATTCAGGGGTTCAATACCCTTCTCCACCCAGTTGCTCAGGTCAATCAGCGCCTGCCGCAGAGCACCCACATAGTTGACCACCATATAGTTGCCGATGGCGGCCACGTCGCCGTGCATGCAGCGTTCCATAAAGTAGGTGCGGTGATCTGCGTCGCTGCCCTTGGCCTCAACGATCTTGTTCCGCCACCAATCGGCGCACCATGGGCACGTGCTTTCGTCCATTAGCGCTTGGATGTTGATGACCTTACCTTGAATTTCGCCATCCTGCCGCACGCCCACACCGGTAAAGGGCACCGGGAAGGGCTTCCGCTGGGGCGTTTTGGGTGTGCCGTCTGCATTGCGGAACTGATCCCAGGCATGGAAGGACAGATCCTCCGGCACCTGGTGGCGATAATAGCTCTGGACTGCAATATAATCGGAATTATCCAGCAGGATTTCATCCCCAGGCCGCACTTTCCCCAGTGTTTCTCCCACGTCGCTGGTGCCGTAGGCGGAACCGATGGTGACGATGCCACCGTCGCGGTCGGAATAACGCATCATTTTGCCCATGAGCAGGTTCGCACCCGCAGCCTCGCCACTTTCAAAAATCATCGAAAGACCTTCCAGGTACAGATGATCCCCCTGGGGCAGAGCCTCCAGTTCGAGATAGGCGCCATTGCCATCGGCCAGCTGCTTTTTCCAGGCGTCATCCACGCCATTCAGGCCGTTTTCCGCACTGCGGGCTTCCGCCTTATCAGCCAGATGCACCGAATGAACTTTGGTTTTGAAGTAAATGCGATCCTTGGAGGAAGAGCTTTCCGGGTCAGCCCCCGCATACCCGGGCTTGGTCCAGAAATCGGTAAAGTAGTCGGGATCCATTCTTTTGACACCGGGCATCAGCACCGGCAGGGAGCCGGGATCGATGACGCCCTTGGCCTCCAGATACCAGGCCAGCGGAGGGAAGCCCATCCTTGTCAGCTCCCGCAGCATATCCGCCTCGTCCCGATTCAGTTCTTTATAGGGGTCGCCGCTGCCGCCCGCGTCCAGGGCGTCCAGAATTTTGGGAAAAGCATCTCGCAGCACCCGCTGTCCCTGCACGTGCATGGTGATGGTGTTGGGCAGGCTCACGGGAGAGCCGATGACAAAGGGCGCAGCCCCGTCCCAGGCGGAGGTATTCTCGATGCAGGCCATGGATTTGTAGCCGCCGCCGCTGCCGCCGTACACATAGCCATAGGGCCGCTGGGCCGTTTCATAGATTTCCATGGCCTTTTCCCGGGAATATTCCGCCGCCGCAGCGGAGGATTGCCAGGTCAGCTTGTCATCCCGGTTGCCGCCGAACTGGGAGTGGGAGCCCATGTTGGTTTCCACATAATATGCTCCGCATTTGAGGGCAAAGCCGATCCTGTCCTCGGTGCCGGTATGCCCCAGAGAGGCTACCTCTTCATCGGGACCGGGGAAGGGAGACAGATACTGCTGAAAACGGTTTTCATAACGCTCCGCCGGTGGGAAGCAGAAGGCGAACTTCACATCCGTTCCCTCAAAATAGCCGTGCATGAACCGGAAGGGAATGGTTTCGCCGCCGGGCAGATAGCGTTCTCTCCATTCATCCTGATCGATAACCGGATGCTGGAAACGCGGATCCTGCTTGGGATCATAGATCGTTTTTTTCAAGGGAAATGCACCTTCCTTCCGTTATTCCGCTTTCATTGAAAGCATCGACCCGAACAAAATAATGACAGCCTTTTACCAGTGCGCCAATGCGTTTTTCACCGGCGGAGAAGACCATATAGCTGTGATACAGCTTATCGGGGGCAGAACCAAAGAGAATGTTATAGCCAAGCGTGTTCTCCTGTTTGCGGATGGCCACAGCCATATCCAATGCGCCGGTTCGCGCGGCGGTAAACGATGGAGTATCCGGCTTTGCTCCATGACCTCTGCCAAATATACGCAGGCCGGATAAGCAGGGGCTTTGGGCATAGGGCACGGCGATATTTGTCAGACGGATCAGCCGGGCCTTGAAGCCGTCCTCCCGAAGAACCAGGTCGTGGGAAAGGTCAGTCCGCGCGTAAGACTTGTCCTCGATGACAAACCAGCTTGCCCCGTCCACGCTGCCCTCCAGCCGCCATTGGGTTTGCAGATCCCTTTCTTCAATATGGCGAGCCTGGCCTTCTATCATTGGAACAGGGCATGGAACGCTGATTCCGTCATCTGCGAAATTGACCTGAATGGCATGAACATCATATACCGCTCCAAGATCAACCTGCAGCCATTCTGTACGGCTGTTTGTTGCTGCCCGCCACCAGGTACGCGCGTCTTCCTCAGTCGCTCTTACCGGTTCATGCCCTTCCGCGCAGGAGGAGGCAAAAGCCGCTTTCCCCACGCTGAGAAGCATCCAGGCCGGGTCCCGCCAGGGATCGCCATCCGTGGCCATAGGCCAGTCGCCGTAACGCTGGTTGCAGAAGAGCTCCCCATCTGTGTCGAAACCCGCAGGCCACAGGCCGACACGGCGCTCAAAATTATGGTTTACACTGATGCGCATCGTTGACGTATGCCACCATTGCCCTTGCCGGTCCTGCATGGTGGAGCCGTGGCCCGCGCCGGGCAGAAAACCACCGGGATGGTAGGAGTAGGGATTGTTTTTCGCCAGGGTGAACGGACCCAGGGGACCGTCGCTGACATAGACCCCATCGGCATAGATGTTATATTCCGTGCCCGGGCATGCGTATTGCAGATAGTACCTGCCTTCATGCTTTGTCATCCACGAGCCCTCGATGAAAGGCGCGTTTGAGAACATGCCTCGGATCATCGCCTTGCGGTCATCCGGAATCTGATCCTCTCGCATGCCTCTGGCAGCCAGGAATGCCCGCATCTCCGCGTCGGCCTCTTCCTGTCCGAGAGGCTGAAGGCTGTGATCTTCTCCCGAGCGCTCAAACCCGATTTCAAAAGGACGTCCCTCGATCAGAACCTTTTTTTCTCCCTTTGGAAGCATCGTTTCCGCGTCCAATTCCACGCCCCAGATCGGGGTGGCGTTGGAGCAGCCCCAGTAGAAATAGACCCTGCCGTTGTCATCGATAAACAGATTGGGATCCCAAAAGGGAAAGTTACCCGGTATTTTTTCATAAGGCCCGTTCAGAATATCCCGTGTGCGCCAGCGATCGCAGCTTTCATCCCGGCGGGAAGCACAGAAATATACCCACTCGCCCATCACACGCACGTCAGGGGCATAATCATACAGCGGCAGCTCCCGGGGAAGCCGATGGTTTTGCCAATGCGCCAGGTCATCCGACACCCACACGCCCAGGGTCATGGACGCAAAGATGTAATAGCGGCCCTGAAAGCAGATCATGGAGGGGTCTGCCGCTTCACGACAGATTTTCATATTTCCGCCCTGGCGTTGATCCAAATTGAACTGATACCGATAGTCCACATTGACAGGATTGCAAAAGTACCGCATTTTTCTTTCCTCCTGCACAGTCAGTTAAGCTGGAGAGGCTCTGCTGGATCTGCCTGTCGGTTCGGCTCAAACTCCTGGCATTCAGTTTCGTTTTCCTTGCTTCCGTCAAATTTGCGGAAACGTTTCACACAGGTTCTGGACATATACCAGACCACAAAGGCGGGCACAAAGAATGTGATGAGAGGCATCACCTGCGGGAACAGCGCCGCCAGGATGAAGCCGCCCACAGCAGCTGCCAGGGCTAACAGCGTCTGGGGGAAGCGGGACAGCATATGAATGACGGCGTTATGAATGATCTGCCGGTTGGTCAGTTGGAACCGGGCCAGCGTGGGAAATGTCCAAAGCATCAGCGCCGCCGTCAGCAATGCCAGCACGAAGATCACCGCGCACAACAAGCGGATCAGCATCGTTCCTTCCATCTGTATCAGAATGTACCAGTCCGCAGCCAGAAATCCGACGACCAGCATAAACAACAACGTCAGCACAGTACCCTGGCGAAAATTTTCCTTGAAGGCCTGCCAGAAGGGACGGAAGATAGTCGGCGCTTCTTTTCGCTCAATCCGCATGCCCACCGTCATCACAGCGGCTGCGGCAGCGCCGGCGGTAAAGCCTGGAATGGAGAAAAGCAGGAATACCAACCCGAGCTTGATATAATCAAGCAGTGTATAGATAAACTGTGAAAACTTGCTGTCCGGATTAAAAAGCTGCATTTCTCTTTCCTCCTTTTTCGGGTTGCTGTTTGTATTGTATCAAGCGCTTCCGGCGATTTCTTCCCGATTTCCGACTCGAAATGACAGAAAACCGACATTGTGCATCCGGATGCCGGCGCATGTCGGATTTGTGAAAAAAAGCATCGGAAAACAAAAAGACAGGAAAAGACTGATCATTTAAAATAGAGATTGTTCAATGGGAATCCGTATTTCACTCAGAAACAGGGAGGAACGCTGATGCAGCACAACCAGACATCCTCCAGCGCGACTGCCAATGAAGAAATGCTCCGTTCCGGCAGTTTTTGGACGCTGGCAAGAAAATTGTGCATCCCCGCCATTCTGATCATGCTGGTGATGGTACTCTATCACATGGCGGATGTGTTCTTTATTGGCCAGACCGGCGACGCCAACAAAGTGGCGGCGGTCACGCTGGCCTCGCCCATGTTTTCCATTTTATCCGGCCTGGGCGTGCTGCTGGGCAACGGCGGCTGCACCGCCATCTCCCTTTCGCTTGGCAAGGGAGAATATGACAAAATCAAAAAAATAAGCGCCTTTGCTGTGTGGGGCGCCATTGTGATCGGCGTCGTTTTTGCCGCCGTGGTGCTGCCGCTCATGGGGCCCATCTGCAATCTGCTGGGGGCAAACGATGAAACCCGGGGCTTTACCGCCGAATACCTGCGCGTCATCGCCATCGGCGCGCCGGTGATCATGCTGACCAACGTGGTGCCCGCCCTGATCCGGGCTGACGGCTCCACCACCGATTCCATGATCGGCAACATGCTGGGCACGGTGCTGAACATCGCCCTGGACCCGCTGCTGATCTCGACATTCGGCATGGGCGTTTCCGGCGCTGCCATCGCCACAGTGGCGGCCAACATCGTGAGCCTGTGCTATTACGCTTACTTTCTGCGCACCAAGGGCAGGATTTACTCTGTGTCTCCCAAGGATCTATCCTGTAAAAAAGAAGTGGTCTGGACGGTGCTCAGCCTGGGCCTGCCCTTGAGCTGCGCCACGGTGCTGGGCAGCGTATCCAGCACCGTCGTCAATAACCTGATGATGAAGTACGGCTCCATTGCCGTGGCCGGACAGAGCGTGGCCGGACGCATCGGACAGATGATCTCCATGACGGTGATGGGCGTATGCATGGGCATGCAGCCCGCCATTTCCTTTAATTACAGTGCCAGAAATCATAAGCGGCTGACGGAAATCCTGATGAAAACTACTGGTCTTGCCGTGGTGGCGGGTACAGTCTTGTCTGCTCTGTGCCTGATCTTCCGGGATCAATTGCTGAACGCCTTCCTGGACAACCCAGACGTTCTTGAAATTGGCCGCGTGTGCCTGTTCGCCTCCATTGTGATCGGACCCTTTTTCGGATTTTACCAGATCTGCACGACCTATCTCCAGGCAGCGGGAAAATCCAGGCAGGCCATTATCGTATCCCTGCTGGAAAAGGGCATCATCTATATTCCTTTGGTATTCCTGATGAACTGGCTGTTCAAAATGTACGGCATTGTTTTCTCTGCCACAGTCACCACCGTATTGTCCGCCGTGGCCGCGCTGATCTTCTGCTATAAAGATTACCGGAAGGAACTGAAAGATATAAAGGATTGGTAAGGAAGGAGTAAGCATCATGAATGTACAGGATATTTTGAAGCAAATGACATTGGAAGAAAAGGC
>JAEEGJ010022634.1_pt1 | contig 13318 bp, 10 predicted proteins | sample 8958761 | NCBI WGS metagenome assembly JAEEGJ01 (sample SAMN16246546, study PRJNA631951) | gut metagenome | biome: gut microbiome; feature: rumen; material: RS-attached | host: Bos | place: Iran: Karaj | collected 2018-10
TTGCCGCGCTGGTGACGCCCCCACGACTTCTCGTACACCGCATCCGTTATCCACGATATAGGCCATACCTGTCCGCGATGGGTGTGACCGCTGAACTGAAAGTCGATGCCTGCCCGCTCTGCTTCCTCCAAGTGGTAAGGCTGATGGTCCAGCAGGATGGTAAAGCCGTCCAAACCCTTGGCAAGATCCTTCACGCTGGCTCTGCGTCGCGCCATCCTGTCGTTGCGCCCGATGATGTCAACACCCTTGAAGTGCGCCACAGAGTCTTTGAGCAGTACGATGCCCGCATCCTTGAAGAAACGCGCTGACCCCTCCACGTCGCTGAAGTATTCGTGGTTGCCGAGGACAGTATATATAGGTGCCTCGATGCGATGCAACTCTTCCGCATAGTTGCCCTCGACCACGGGGCGCAGACTCCTGTCAATGACGTCGCCGCCGATGAGCACCAAGTCAGGCTTCTCGGCATTGATGAGGTCAACCCACCGCGCCAACTCCGCCTTGCGGTTGTGATAACCAAGGTGCAGGTCGCTGGCCAACACGATGGTCAGAGGCTTTTCTATAGGTTTCTTGGTAGTCAGCACCATTTCCTCGCGCTGCTTGTGGTGATACTGCATGGTGCCCAGCGCCATCACCAACGCCACGATACCTACCACCGACAGCAGCCCCGCCAAGCTGTCCTTCAGCCAGGTTCTCGGCAGCAGATGACACAACGAGACGATGTCAGCCAACAGGAAGACGATAAAGAGGTACAAGAAGGCTATCAACCACGTATTGCCGACCTCATAGAACACCGTAGCCACCCTGACAGGTACGCGCTCCGTCACGAAGAAGCCCACGAAGAAACTCACGAACCACAGCAGGAACACGCCCGTGACAATCCACTTCAACAGCCATCCCGTCGGCGTGATGCGCCACAGGTGCCAGCTGACATATCCAGTAAGCCCCACAACCAGGGCCAGTATCATTATAAACATTTTCATGCTTGCAAAGGTACGAATAAGCGAGAACAATTCAAAAGGAAAACACTGCAAAGGTACGAAATCTTTCCGACTCCTGCAAATAAAATGCCCAAAATCCGCCTTTTTTGAGGCCTATTTTTCGCCCGTTTTTGCAAAAAAAATCCGCGCCGCCTCCCGCCCGCCGTTTACTACGGGTAAAAGGCCCTTTTACTCCGACTAAGCGGGCCGCTTACTACGGGTAAACCATTTTCATACGAAAACCACTGAAAAGGACGAAAGGACGAGGACGAAAGGACGTTTTGGTGGTTTTTGATTTTCACGGACGAAATAGCTATTATATATATAATATATATATTATATATATAATAGAATAATAATATTATGTAAAATTATTTTATTCTCCCCCTCTCCGCCTTCCTTGTCCCATTTTCCCGTGCCGCCCCTTCTGGAACATAAAATATTAGCAAAACGTCCTTTCGTCCTCGTCCTTTTGTCCACTTGTCCACTTGCGAGCCGAAAAACTGCACGATAAACTTTAGTTAATTATTTTTAATTCCTTTGTCACTTCGACATAGTTTCGTAATTTTGCATGCACGCAAGAGAACAAAGATTATGAGACAGACAAGATTTTTCCTTATCATGATTTTGGCACTTATGGTGTCAGCGTTAAGTTTTGCAGAGTCCAATCCCATACCAGCCGAAAGATTGCCAGTAGCAGCAAAGTCCTTTATCAAGAAGAGTTTTGCTAAGGCAAAAGTAGTGAATGCCACCAGGGACCATGATGGTTATGCTTGCAGATTGGACAACGGAATAGATTTAGAATTCAACGCGAAGGGAACATGGACGAAGATGGATGGCAGCGTGAGAACCGTGTTGCCTGACTCTGTGGTTCATCCCAGCATCTGCAAGTATGTAAAGACAAAATATCCGAAGTCAGGAATAACGCAGATAGAGAAAGGACGCTACGGCTACAAGGTGGAGCTGTCCAGCAAGTATAATCTGAAGTTTACCTACCAAGGGAAGTTTATAGGAAAGAACCATTAAAGCCAAGCCCAAGGGCATCTCTATATGAAACAAGAGAATTTAGAAGACATTCTGAAGACTTTCGAACCCATCTCGCTTGACCAGATGAGTAGCGTTAAGCTGATGAACCGCACGGACACGAAATTCGTTACCAATCTGGAAAAGTTGAAGCAGCTGCTGAAGATGGCATGCGACGAATATTACGTACAGGAGATAGACGGAGAACGCAACCTGGAGTATGACACAACATACTACGACACACCCGACTTTCACATGTACTGCATGCACCAGTGGAAACATACGAACAGACAGAAGATACGCTTCAGGACTTACTGCATCAACGGGTTGCAGTTTATGGAGGTCAAGACAAAGAATAACCACAAGCGCACCAAGAAACAACGCATCAAGGTGGTAGACATGGACCTGACGGATGAGGAAAAAAGAACTTTCCTGGGACAGCATCTGCACTATGATGTTGACAGCTTGCAGCCGACACTGAACAACCACTTCGCTCGCATCACGCTGGTAAACAAAGGGATGACAGAGCGACTGACCATTGACAGTGGCGTTCACTTCAACAACATGGTTAACAGAGAACAAATGGACATGAAAGACCTGGTAATCATTGAACTGAAACGCGACGGACATGTCTTCTCACCCATTCTGAAAATGCTGAGGATGCTACAAATACATCCACACGGATTCTCTAAATACTGTATTGGTTCCGCACTCACAAACAGGGACTTACCCTACAACCGTTTCAAGCAGAAAGCTATTGAGGTAAGGAAACTGACCGGATTAGATGAAATTAAACGACAAAAATAACAAACAACAAAATAACAAAACAAAATGGAAAACTTTTTCTCACCTGAATTTGGCGACGCACTGATACGGTTTTTGGTGTGCATCTGCGCCAACTTGATTATTGTACACTTCCTTTATTTCAAGAAAGCTAAGCGGCGTGACTTCTACTTCACTTTCATGCTCATCTCCGTAGCACTGTACTTCCTTGTTTACATGATGATGGGTATGGACCGTGGAAAGGCAACGATGGGTGTAGGACTCGGTCTGTTTGGCATCTTCTCTATCATGCGTTACCGCACTGACGCGATGCCAGTGCGTGAGATGTCATACCTCTTCGTTGTTGTCTGCCTGTCTGTTGTTCACTCTATGGCTTCATCACTGGGCGTTGACGAGTTTGGACAGCTCAACGGAACTCCGATTCACGAGCTTATCTGCATCGACATCATCGTCATCATCTTCGTAGCAATATGCGAGCGCGTGCTCAAGACACAGGCTTCGAAGATTATTCAGTATGACCGCATAGAGCTCATCAAGCCTGAGAACAGAGAGGAGCTCATTGCCGACTTGGAAAAGCGTCTGGGACTCAAGATTACGAACGTACGCGTCGGTGCCGTGGATTTCCTGCGTGACATGGCTGTGCTGCGAATCTATTATGACGGACCCGATAGCGGCGATGTGAAAGATATGCTGAAAATTAAAAATGGAGATTACGCCCATGTTTAATAACAGGACAAAACAAATAATGCGGCTAACGGCCGCATTATTTGTCATGATTCAACTCTCACTCACCAGTGCACACGCTAGTGATGATTTCGGCATGTGGGGATCACTGAATGCCGAAAAACAACTCAACGACCGCTGGGGCCTGGGGGCAGAAGTGGAGTACCGCAGTCGGGACAACATGAAATCCGGCGACCGCTGGAGCTTTGGATTAGAGGGCAACTACCAGATTACCAGCTGGCTCAAGGCATCAGCAGGTTATACCCTGCTCGACGACCACCACTACAAGGAAAACAGCAAAGGAACCAGCTATAGCGACTACTGGAGCATCCGTCATCGCTTCAATGTGTCGTTGACAGGCTCCGTCAGCTGGGGTAAGTTTACATTCTCACTGCGTGAGCGCTGGCAATACTCATATCGGCCGGAGAAGACCGCCCAACAATATGTAATAGGCACTGACGCTGAAGCCGGCGAGAAGGTCTACAGCGGAAAGGGTAAAAACGTATGGCGCAACCGTCTGCAGGTAAAGATGAAACTCAGTCAGGTGTTCCGTCCGTACGTGAATGCCGAATCCACCGTCTCCAAAGAGCTGGAGAAGATGAGATACAACTTCGGTACAGAGCTGCATGTTGACAAGCATCACAGCTTTGATATCAAGTATATCTACCAGCACATGTGCGGAGAGGATAATGACGAAGCCGACCGCCATGTGATTGGTCTTGGGTACACATACAAGTTTTAAGACATGAAGAAATGGTTGATGGCATTGCTTGCTCTGGCGATGTGTCTTTTGGTTGGTCAAAGGATATACCGTGAGGGCAAGATGCTGTCTAACTCGAAAACCCCTGCTGAAGCTTTCCGCGAAATGAAGAAGGCGGCAGAGTTGGGTGACAAGCATGCCCAGTACCGGCTTGCACGCTGTTACGACAGGGGACATATGGTTGAAAGAAACGATTCACTTGCATTTCAGTGGTATATGAAGGCCGCTCAGCAAGGTAGCGGCAAGGCAATGTACCAGGTAGGAAAGTGCTATAGGAATGGTGCAGGTGTTACAATAAACCCAGAGTTTGCCTTCACTTGGTTTAGCAGAGCTGCCATGAAAGACAATGCCAACGCACAATATGCCTTAGGCAGATGCTACATGAAAGGAGAGGGAGTTGTAGCCGACCAGGATAAAGCCGGAAGATGGCTGAGAAGAGCTATCCAGAATCCTAAAGGCGGGGCAGACATACAATATAGAATCAAAAAGCATGCTGCCGAGGGCAATGAGGATGCCCGGAATATGATCCAGCTAATAAATAGCTCTTCTCAGCTATAACACAAGAGATATATTTACTTCTTTTTTATTTCCTGATACTGCTCGCGAGCCAACTTCAGTTGAGCCTTGTAAGCAGGTGACTGCATTAGTACCTCATGAACCTTTTCTGACAGCATCTTGCCGGCAACGATGTCGGTCTGCCAGTGACGACCCATGATGACACGGCAATCAGAATAGTCCTGAGCACACTTATAAAGGGTATCCTTATACTCTGGTGCTACATCAGCAAGCACAAAGGCATACATCCATGAACGCACGGCGTGACCACTGGGATAGGCGTAGGTGCTCGAACTCATGGCTTTCTTTGCGTTCTTCTTGAGCGATGCCTCATTGAACACCTGGAAGGGTTTCAGACGGTGAAAGTATTCCTTTACTGGTTTTGACACCCTGTGGGCATCTCTTACTGAGCCGGCTACAAGACTTACAATCTCATCGGTCTCAGGACCCAGCAGCTGAAAGCCTAATGCCTCATTAAATACTGCATTCATCTCGAGCGTATCCAGATGCAGGCAATGATCATGCACCTTGGGGTCCTGACGCAGTTTCTTACCATTTTCGTAATATTCCACATCCTTATCGTATTCAGGACCTGATGTTGGTGGTGCCGGCAGGAATTGCGTAGCATCAGGTAAATCTTTCTGAGTTAAAAAGCCATACCTGCTTTGATATGCCTGAGAGCACGATGTTGCGAAATGTGCAGCAACGAGTAGAAACAATACTTTTCTCATAATTTTCAATTTCTTTTAGTTAAAACCTTTATTGTTTGCTTTATTGTTTGCTTTATTGTTGGCATTTATGCTATTTGAGTGCGCTAAGGTACTAACAATTAATGTATTAGCACCACTCTTACCCCGTCGTTTTTCTTTCAGCGTGTAATTTCTTAACCTAAATCAAGTGTGCTGCTTGCTCTTTTTCTGTGAATACACAAAAGGGACGGTTCCTTTTGTGTACTTTTGACAATGAGGGATAATTCTAAAATCAGCATAGGTTGAAAATTATTTATCAGAAAAAAGAAAATAATACCAATAATATTTTGTAATTTTGTGGGCGATTCGCATTGACGCGGATCGCTTATTGTTCATATATTACTATCATTATGAGATTTACAGTTTCAAGTACGGCACTCTCCGGCAAGTTGGCGGCTCCGTCATGGGTCATCAACTGCAAGAATAGCCTACCTATTCTGGGTGATAGTATATATGATGTTGCCAACTATGGCATCGAGACGGTCACAAACAAAACAACAATAAACAAAGTCGTAAAAAGTAAACAAGTAACGCATACAAGCAAGATAGAACCATTCACGTATTTAACAACCCTTCAGTCAGATAATTCCTATGCCGAAAGAGGATACCAACAGCAGGACTGTACGCAGGAAGAAGGCAACAACGCTCAGAGAGGCCGTTGTAAGACGCGTCGTGCAGTCTTTCGAGTTGGATGGCATGGACGAGGCAAGGAAAGTGTTCGAAATGATGAAATCTCTCTTCTCCGGCAATCACGACTGGCCCGACATCGAAAAAGAGTTGATGGAGTTCTTCTTGGAGAAGAAAAGAGAGGCTCAGGAGGCCGCTGGCGAGCGGGAGCAGCAAATTAATCAGATGTGGGCAGATGCGTTGGCAAAGAATGGAATTGTGGCCAATCAATTGAACCTGATGCCGGGAAGCAATCGCGCATTGTCTGCCGCCAGTATGACGAGTTCCGCAAGACGGGCCAGCTGGACATCACGGACGACGACCTGAAGTTTGCCACGCTGATGTACGACGCGGTCATCTGGTTCCAGGACTACTTCTTCGGACAGATGCTGCTGGACTCGTGGGAGAACGCCAAGCGCGAGTATGTGCCACGGCGCAAGAACTCGAAGAATGCCGAGGCCTACGCCCAGCTGCCCGAGACGTTCAGCGTCAATGACGTGATGCGCGTGCTGGACATAGAACAAGGTGCTGCCATGAAGCAATGCCAGCGCTGGGCGCTGCACGGCTTCGTAGAACGGCAGAAGAGGGGGAGGTACAAGAAGGCTGTCAGGGAAATCGTCGTTTGAAATGCAAAAGAAAAACAAGCTTTTCTTTTGCATTTCACTCGTTTATTCGTAACTCTGCCATCAAAAGATGGCGAAGTTACTCCGTCTCGGCAAAAAAAGAAATGAATTTCTTTGTTTTGCTCTCGACTTTTCGTAACTTTGCCCCCAATTTAAAAGATAATGTTATGAAAAGTTTGAAAGCATGGCTGCCTGACGTGTTGGCAGTGGTCTTGTTTGCAGTGATTTCGTTTGCCTATTTCTTCCCTGCTGATATTGAGGGACGCATCCTCTACAGGCACGACTCGTCGGCATCACGCGGTGCCGGCCAGGAGGCCACGGAGTATGAGCAGCGAACGGGAGAGCGCACGCGATGGACCAATGCACTGTTTGGCGGTATGCCTACCTACCAGATGGCACCTTCGTACAATAGTACGACGGTGCTGTCGAAGGCTGCCAACGCCTATCACCTGTGGCTGCCTGACTATGTGTGGTATGTGTTTGCCTACCTGTTGGGATTCTATATCCTGCTGCGGGCCTTCGACTTCCGCTGGTATCTGGCCATGCTGGGTTCCGTGATATGGGCTTTCTCGAGCTACTTCTTTATCATCATTGCCGCCGGACACTTCTGGAAGGTGATGGCGCTGGCTTACCTGCCGCCGATGATTGCGGGTATGGTGCTGGCGTTCAAGGGGCGCTATCTGTGGGGACTGGTGGTGACGGCCATCTTCGCTGCCTTTGAGGTGTATGCCAACCACGTGCAGATGACCTACTACTACCTGTTCATCATTGCCGCCATGTTCATTGCCTTCCTCATAGAGGGCTTGCGGCGCAAGGCATACACCCACCTGCTGAAGGCCACGGGGGTCTGTGTGGCGGGAGCGGCGATAGGTATCTGCCTGAACCTGTCGAACCTGTACCATACGTGGCAGTACGGCAAGGAGTCGATGCGCAGCAAGAGTGAGCTGGTGAAGAAGAATGCCGCCAACCAGACCAGCAGCGGTCTGGACCGCGACTACATCACGCAGTGGTCGTACGGCATTGACGAGACGTGGACGCTACTGGTGCCCAACACCAAGGGCGGTGCATCGGTGCCGCTGGCACAGAGCAAGAAAGCCATGGAGAAGGCTGCACCTGAGTTTGAGAGCATCTACCAGCAGATAGGGCAGTACTGGGGCGACCAGCCGATGACGATGGGCCCCGTGTATGTGGGTGCCTTTGTGCTGATGCTGTTTGTGCTGGGACTGTTTATCGTCAAGGGGCCGATGAAGTGGGGCCTGCTGGTGGTGACCATCCTGTCGGTGCTGCTGTCGTGGGGTCGCAACTTCATGCCGTTTACGGATTTGTTCATCGACTATATGCCGATGTATGCCAAGTTCCGAACGGTGTCGTCGATACTGGTCATCGCCGAGTTCACCATACCGCTGCTGGCCATGATGGCGCTGAAGAAGCTGATAGACGAGCCGGAGCTGATGAAGCCGAGGATGAAGTACATCGGCATCTCGTTCGCGTTGACAGGCGTGGTGGCGCTGCTGTTCTCGATGATGCCGTCGCTGTTCTTCGACAGCTTCATATCGACGAGTGAGATGCAGGCCATCAAGAGTCTGCCTGCCGAGTATATACAGCCGCTGACGGCGAACCTGACGGAGATGCGCCAGGCGGTGTTTACGGCTGACAGTCTGCGCTCGTTCTACATCATCCTGGCTGGTACGCTTGTCCTGCTGGCGATGACGATGGGCAAGTTGAAGAAGGAGTACGGCGTGGGCATTATCCTGGTGCTCTGCCTGGTGGATATGTGGACGGTGAACAAACGCTACCTGAACGACGGGCTGTTTGTGTCGCAGACGGTGCGCGAGGAGCCTATCCAGAAGACGGCTGCCATAGACCACATCCTGCAGGACAAGACGCTGGACTTCCGCGTGCTGAACCTGGCTACGTCGACGTTCAACGAAAACGAGACGTCGTTCTACCTGAAGAGCATCGGCGGCTACCATGCTGCCAAGCTGCGCCGCTACCAGGAGCTGGTGGATGCGCAGATAGAGCCTGAGATGCAGCGCATATACGGTGCAGTGAGCAAGGCTGAGGGTGACATGACGCAGGTGAACGGCGACAGCATCTGGCCTGTGCTGAACATGCTCAATACCAAGTATTTCATCCTGCCCCTGCAGGGCGGTCAGACGGTGCCGCTGGAGAATCCCTACACCTATGGCAACGCCTGGATTGTAGACAAGATACACTATGTGGGCAATGCCAACGAGGAGCTGGACATGACGGGCAGCCTGCCCTTGCGCCACGAGGCCGTGGCCGACCAGCAGTTCAAGGCCGTGCTGGGCGAGAGCGTGGAGCAGGACACGATGAGCATTGTGACGCTGAAGCAGTATGAACCCAACCAGCTGACCTACGAGGTGCAGTCGGGCAAGGGCGGTGTCGTGGTGTTCTCGGAAGTCTACTATCCGGGCTGGACGGCAACGGTGGATGGTGTGGAACAGGAGTTAGGGCGCGTGAACTACGTGCTGCGTGCCTTGCAGGTGAAGCCCGGCAAGCACGAGGTGGTGCTGAGCTTCTTCCCCAAGAGCATAGACCGCACGGAGACGGTGGCCTACGTGGCTTACGTGGTGCTGCTGCTTATGCTGCTTCTCCTTGGATGGCATGCCGTACGTAGGCGCGGTGACCATACCACACCACCACAGCCAGGCACAGCATCGGAACAATAAACGACAGGTTGGAGCAGGACACGCCGAGGATGGTGACATCGCTCAGGAGGATGACCGACTGAATGGGCGGGAAGAACGACCCGCCAAGGATGGACATGATGAGTCCTGCACCGGCTATCTTGATGTCGGAATGGATGCCGCGCAGCGCCAGACCATAGATGGTGGGGAACATCAGCGACATGCAGATGCTGACGGCCACGAGGCAATAGAGGCCGTTGCGGTCAGTGAAGCAGATGACGCCAATGAGTGCCGAGATGCCCAGGATGGCCATGATGGAGAGCATGCGCTCAGGTGAGAACCAGCGCAGCAGCCATGTGCAGATGAAGCGGCTGGCGGCAAAGAAGACCAGTGCGATGACATTATACTTCTGTGCCAGGACTTCGGCAGCCTGTTCGGTGAGGCCTTCGGCGACGAAGATGTGTGTGCCGTAGGGGATGATGTAGGTCCAGCAGGCGGTCTGTGCGCCGACATAGAAAAACTCTGCTATGACGCCTTCGCGGTAGTTACGCTGCTGCCACAAGTCCTTGAGCGTGTCCCACAAGCCCTTGTCGTTCTCCTGAATCTGTATGTTTGACAGTTTAAACAACCAGAGCGCCACCAGCAACACGACGACAATGGCACCGATATAGATATAAGGCTGGATGAGTATGCCAAGGTCATGATCCTTGATGATGTTGAACTGCTGTAGCGGCAGACGCTGTCGCTGCATGGTGTCCATGGTGCTGATTTGCGAGTGTACCGACAGGGTGACCATCATGGCTATCATGGCGCCCAAGGCATTGAACGACTGGGCGAAATTGAGTCGGAAGATGCCCGTCTTCTCACTGCCCATGCAATAGACGTAGGGCGTGCAGGTAGTTTCCAGGAACGACATGCCGCAGGTCATGATGAAGTAGGCGATGAGGAAAGGATAGAAGTTACCAATGAACTTGGCAGGTATGAACAGCAGCATGCCGACGGCAAAGAGCAGCAGTCCCAGCATGGTACCGCTCTTGAAGCTGTGGCGCCTGATGAACAGTGCTGCAGGGAATGCCATGCAGAAGTAGCCCAGGTAGGCGACGGCAGGCACCAGCGCGGCTTCCATCGGACTGATGCGGAAAATCCTTGAGAAGGTGCTGACCATTGTCGTTGTCACATTGTTGGCAAAGCCCCACAGGGCAAAGCATGCCGTCACTAACAGGAAGGAGAGCAGAATGCCTTTCCCGCTGCCGATGTATAGTTTGTTCTTGTCGAGAATACGCATGTTAGTAGTGATTTTGGTGGCAAAGTTACGAAAAAACGAGTGAAATGCAAAAGAAAAGCGCGCTTTTCTTTTGCATTTCCGAGTGCCAAGTAAGTTCGGCGAAGCCAAAGTTACGAAAAAAAATGAAGAATTGAAAATTGAAAATTCTTACACCTAAAGGTATAAGCGAGCAAAGCTCGTAGGAAAATTTGAAAATTATTTCATGGCGGTAGCAAATTTTTCACTATTCACTTTTCCTTTTTACTTTAAATTTCGTATTTTTGCAGGCAGAATCAAAAAAAGTGAAATGAAAAAGTTGCTATCTGTGCCGCCCAATCTTGTGGATAGTTTCCATGAGGTGACGGGGCTTTCGCGTGAAGAGTATTTTTGTTCCTGTGACCCTGTCGGCCATCGGTTAGGGTCGGGTGGGGGAACGGCATGGCTGCTGATGCAGGCATACGCCGCCTCACATGGGGTCTGTCCCCCTGTGAGCCAGACTTTCGCCGACTGGTTGGCTGCCGAGAAGCGCATCATGCTGCATGCCGGTGGTCAGAGTCGCCGTCTGCCAGCATACGCCGTCAGCGGCAAGGTACTGACACCTGTCCCCGTGTTCCGCTGGGAGCGCGGCCAGCGCCTGTCGCAGACGCTGCTCGACCTGCAGCTGCCGCTCTATGAGCGCATCATGCAGCAGGCTCCGTCGCGCCTCCATACGATGATAGTCAGCGGCGACGTGTATATCCGCGCAGCAGAGCGCATCGGACAGGTTCCTGATTCCGACGTGGTGTGCTACGGCCTGTGGCTCGATGCCTCCATTGCCAAGGATCATGGTGTCTTCGTCAGTGACCGCCGTCATCCCGGCGTGCTGAAGATGATGCTGCAGAAGCCCTCGGTAGGGCGGCTGTCGGAGCTGTTGAAGGACCACTTCTACCTGACGGACATCGGCATCTGGATGCTCAGCGACCGTGCCGTCGAACTGCTGATGAAGCGTAGCGGTGCCGACCCTTCATGCTGCACGCCTGCCGATGCACTCAAGGAGTATGACCTCTATAGCGAGTTCGGCTGTGCCTTAGGTACCGAACCCACCATTGACGACCCCGAACTGCGCGAGCTCACGGTGGCTGTTGTGCCGCTGCCGGGTGGCGAGTTCTACCATTTCGGCACCTCGCGGGAGATGATCTCGTCGACGGTGGCCATCCAGAGTGTCGTCAACGACCAGCGCGACATCATGCACCACGACCGCAAGCCGCAGCCCAGCATTTTCACGCAGAATGCCGTGTGCCACTATCCGTTCACTGCCGAGAACCGCAACATCTGGATAGAGAACAGCTACATCGGGCCGCGCTGGCAGCTGACCTGCGACAACGTGGTGACGGGTGTGCCTGAGAACGACTGGGACATCCGCCTGGAGCCTGGCGAGTGCATCGACGTGGTGCCTGTGGGCGACAGCGACTACGAGGTGCGCCGCTATCACATAGACGATGCCGTCAACAGCAACGAGGTGGCAGAGCGTGCCAACCTGCGACGGCTCTTTGCCCAGCGACGGGCGTTCAGGCGTCAGAACTGGCCTGCTTTGGCCAGCAACTGGGAGCACAGCGTGTTCTACCAGCTGGACCTCGACGACGCTGCCCATGAGTTCCGCGAGCTGCAGCTGCCGCTGCCCCCTGCCGTCCCTGACACGGCACCGCTGATGACGCGCATCCACGATGCTATGTTCCATGGCGACAACGAACGCGCCTTTGACCTGCTGCGTAATGGTGTCCTCCGTTCGCAGTTGACGACCAAGAGTGCGCCACGCCTCTCCGTCTGTCACGACCAGATTGTGTGGGGGCGCTCGCCGGTGCGCATCGACTTGGCTGGCGGGTGGACGGACACGCCACCCTACTGTCTGATGGAAGGCGGCAGCGTGGTCAATATCGCCATCGAGCTGAACGGCCAGCCGCCCCTGCAGACCTACGTCAAACCCTGTCAGACACCCCATATCGTGTTGCGCAGCATCGACCTCGGCGCCATGGAGGTCATTGAGACCTACGACCAGCTGGCTGCCTACAACAAGGTCGGCTCGCCATTCTCTATACCCAAGGCAGCCCTGACGCTGGCAGGTTTCCTGCCAGGATTCTCCGAGGGGGCGTTCCCCTCGCTGCGCTCGCAGTTAGAGGCTTTTGGCTGTGGCATCGAGCTGACGCTGCTGTCGGCCATCCCTGCTGGCAGCGGACTGGGTACCAGCAGCATCCTGGCATCGACGGTGCTGGGAGCCGTGAACGACTTCTGCGGACTGGGCTGGGACAAGAACGAGATAGGCAAGCGCACACTCGTACTCGAACAGTTGTTGACCACCGGCGGTGGTTGGCAGGATCAGTTTGGTGGTGTCTTAGGTGGTGTGAAGCTGTTGGAAACGCAGCGTGGCTTCGACCAGACACCGCTGGTGCGCTGGCTGCCCGACGACGTCTTGACGCGGCCTGAATACGCGCCGTGCCACTTGTTGTACTATACGGGCATCAGCCGAACTGCCAAGACTATCCTGGCTGGAATCGTGCGCCGCATGTT
>JAEEGJ010022639.1_pt1 | contig 13314 bp, 10 predicted proteins | sample 8958761 | NCBI WGS metagenome assembly JAEEGJ01 (sample SAMN16246546, study PRJNA631951) | gut metagenome | biome: gut microbiome; feature: rumen; material: RS-attached | host: Bos | place: Iran: Karaj | collected 2018-10
CCGGGGTCACAAGTTTTTTAAACCTCTGTCAGACAATTGTTTGCAGGGGTTTTGCTATTTTTAGGAGGTGGCATCTTCACTTATTCCAAGCAAATGCCGCCGACACTCTGTTGCTTTTCTAATTGTTTCCGATATATTTGTTGTTGTGTTTGCAATTAACAAACCTTTTAAACATACAATTATGAAAAACAAACTCTCGCTGACCGCCATTGCTTTGGCTGCAATTATGACCGCCTGCAGCAGCAAAAACGAAACCATAACCAGCCGCGTTGAACTCCCTGGAACCATTGACGAAGAAGCGTTTGCCGCCAATGTGGAGTCGATTTCGGTGATGAATTTGCAGATGGATGACAAATGGTCGCTTGTTGGTAATCAAAGATTAGCCTTGGCTGACAACTATACTTATATGCTGGAACCCAGAAACTTGGATTTGTTGTGCTTCGACAACAAAACTGGAGAGATAATATCGCGCCGAGCAATCAAAGGCAATGGCCCTGGCGAAATAAACTATTTAAATTCAGTGTATTGCATTGACGATACGCTCTGCATTTACGACCACAACCGCATTATCCTTCAATACGACCATAATTTCTCTTTCTTGGGCAAAAAGTGCGAACTAGACGAGTCGTTTATGTATTATAGCTTACTAAGGTTAAGCAACGGCGATTATGCAATGATTACTCCGTTCAGTATTTATTCAGATACGGCCTCTGCCTTATTGCTGACTGACAATCAGTTCAACGTCAAATCGAAGCATTTTTCGGTTTCACAGACAAACTTCATAATTTCATTTGGGCCTGCGCCGGACTACTACATCAACAATGACACCGTTCGTTTCTTTGTTATGTTCGACAACCATTTGTACACAGTATGCGACAATACGGAACAAAGCATCGAATTTGTGTTGCCTAACCCGCTAACAAAAAAAATTGTTAAAGATTTGATTGGAAACGACAATTTCAACCCATATGAATACGATGGTAATTTTGCAGGACTAGGTGAATCAGGCAGGTTTATCACTTTCCGATATAATTATGACAAAAATCCATACATATTGTTGCTCGACAAACGCACCAACAACGTTGTGTCAGTTAACATAGACGAAGATTTAGAGGATTCGGCAAGTAGTTTGATAATCAATCTTCTCAAAAAGGCTGAAATTTTCCAAACTGATGGAGAATACCTCTATGCAAAATGTAAAAACAGCGATTTGACCAGCCTTCTCGAAGGCCATAACAACATTTTGGACAACCGTCTGAAGAAAACACAAGCCACGTACCGTCATTTTATAAAGCGCAACGCCGATTACATCAAAAGTTTGGAGCCCGAGGAGCGCGATGCGGCGAATGTGCTGCTGAAGATTAAATTGAAAGATTAGAAAGTTGATTATCAGCCAACTATTATCGGCAAGGGCAAACCTCAACTTTTTTTTTCGGCAAAACGCTTGTGGAATCAATAAAAAACTACCTTTGCGCCCGGAAAGTTGCCGGAGTGGTCGATCGGGCCGCACTCGAAATGCGGTGAACGGGTAACTGTTCCGGGGGTTCGAATCCCTCACTTTCCGCAAAAGGAAGTTTTCTTAATTAAAAAGCCTTAACTTTTAACAAGTTAAGGCTTTTGCTTTTTGGGTAAAAAACTAAAAATTGGGGTAAATCTGTTCGAAAAGTGAGACTGATTGGTTTCAGAATTTGCGACTGGTTGTTTTTCAAAGTTTCAAAGGAAGCGGTTGCGTCACAAATCCAGCTTCATCTCACCCGTCTCATACTCCTTGAATTTGGCCGAGAGCGCGTTGAGCCACACCACCAGCGACGATATGGCGGAGGCCGTCTCCTTCGACACCTGCGAGCCTTTGAGCCGCAGAATGGTGAACCCGTAAACGGCATTCAGCGCCAGATGAAGGTCGCTTAGCTGGGTTGCGTCCTGCTTCTGCCGCAGCTCGGCGAGAATCGGCTCCACCTTGGTAAACTGCATCTGGTAGGCCACCTCTTTAGGCGTATTGAGCAGATAGAGATGGAAATCGAGCACCTCGTTAATCTTGTTAGTGAGCGAGACAAGATGCCCGCTCTGCTCAATGTGCTCCTCCTCCATCTGGTCGGCCAGGCCGAAATACCACTGGCGCACCTCGGTCTGCACCGCCGGCTCACTCGGATACTTCGGCAGCAGAATCTGCTCAATAGTCTGCCGGTTTAATTTGCAAGCGCGGATAATATCCTCTATCTGAAACATATAGAGAAAATACTCACAGATATTCTCTTTCTTTTTCTGATATGCGACGAACATAGCGTAATGTTTAATCGGTGATTCGTTTGTTTGACAACGGACATCAGACTACAGACTTTGCAATCACCTTATGTCCTCTAATCTTCCGACATTGTTATTTGTTATTTGTTAATTGTTAATTGTTAATTATTTACCAACATCTAAAACCTAACTCCTAACTCCTAATTCCTAACTCCTAACTCCTAACTCCTAATCCCGATAGCTATCGGGACTAACTCCTAAATATTATTTCGTAACCCTCTCAAGCCATTTCACCATTCCGAGCATCACGGCCATCGATATGAAGCAGACGGCGAAGAACACAGCCCAGCACTGCCAGATGGCCACTTTGTTATACATCAGCGGACCAATCCAAAGGAAGCCGTTGCCCACGGCCGTCGCGCCAAGCCACAAGCCCTGGCACAAGCCAAGCAGGTTCTTGGGGGCGACCTTCGACACAAAGCTCAAACCTAACGGGCTGATAAACAGCTCGGCAACAGTCATAAAGAAATAGTAGATGATTAGCACTGCCGGACCCGATTTCAAGCCTTCGGCGGTGGTAGCGTCGAGGGCGCGGAAGTCGGTGGCCGACGGATAACCGTGCTGGAAGCAGAACACACTCATAAACAGATAGGCGATTCCCGCGATGCCCATACCAATGGCAATCTTCTTAGGTGTTGAGAACCGGCGGCCCCACTGTGTGCCAAAAAGCCACATCATCGGGAAAGTGAGCACAATCACAAAGAACGGATTGACAGCCTGCCAAATCTCGGGCGGAATGGCCGATGTGATGACAAAATCGCGCGCGAAGAGCGACATCGACGTGCCGTTCTGATGGAACGACCACCAGAAGAACACCGCAATCACCAGCACTGCAAACAGGGCGTAGATGCGCTGGCGAATCTCGGTAGCCATTGCGGCGCGCTCCTCGGCGGTATAGTCGGCAATCTGCTGCGCCTCTTTCTTGGCCGGAGTCGGCATATCTTTCTTGGTCAGAAGGAAGATGGTGAGCGATATCAGCATTGCCGCAACCGAAGCGATGAACGAGTAGTGAACACCCGTGTTGAACACCGACAGGTAGTTCTGGCAGAAATCGGTGAGATTTGCCGGAACGGCAGCCGCCACAACGGCAATCAGGTCGTTCATCTTGGCCAGTGCCGCCGGAGCCATTGCCGCGCCGTCGGCCAGATATTGATGGCAAAGCGCCGGAAGGTCGGCGTTGTAGGCCAGGTTGTTAAGCCCCAGCCACCATCCGCGCAAGACGGGAGCCACAAACGGCGCCACAAGTCCGCCCACGTTGATGAACATATAGAAAATCTGGAATCCGGGGTCGCGTTTCGACTTTGCAATAGCCAGCGCCTCCTCGCCTTTCTTGGCGGCCTCGGCCTCAAAGTTGTCGTACATCTGCCCCACAATGGCCTGCAGGTTGCCTTTGAACAATCCGTTGCCAAAGGCGATGAGGAACAGCGCAAAGCACGTGAGCGGCAGCAGCCAGCCCATATTGCCCGCGGTTGCCATCACCGGCACCGACAGAATCACATAACCAGTGGCCATAATAATCAGGCCCGACTGAATGGTGGCCTTGTAGTTCTGAGTGCGGTCGGCGATGATGCCGCCAACAAGGCTCAGAATGTAGATTCCCATATAAAACACTGAATAGATGGCTGTTGCCTTCTCTTCGGGCAAGCCGAATTTCGAGCAGAGGAACAACACCAGAACGGCATTCATAATATAGTAGCCAAAACGCTCGCCCATATTACTCAAGGCTGCCGCCAAAAGCCCTTTAGGATGATTTTTAAACATTTTTGTAGCTATTTTCGATTTCGGGCAAATATAAATCAAAGTTTAGAGGTAGGAAAGTTTAGAGGTAAGAAGTTGAGTGTTTAGTTTTGGTTTAGGAGTTTAGAAGTTTAGAACTATACCAACACCTGATGCCCAGTGCCTAATGCCTAGTGCCTAATGCCTAACTCCTAACTCCCAATCCCCGCTTTCTAAATTCCCAAATCCAATTATCTTTGCTCCGTAAAAAACACCGATGAGCAGAATTGCAGTTGTCATATTAAATTGGAACGGAAGGGCGTTTCTGGAGATATTTCTTCCGTCAGTCACAACGTTGTCGGACGGGGCCGATGTGTGGGTTGCCGACAACGGGTCAACCGACGACAGCATTGAACTGATACGCAAGCAGTTCCCCACTGTCAAAGTTCTTCAATTCGACCAAAACTACGGCTTTACGGGCGGCTACAACAAAGCGCTCGAACAGATTGAGGCTGAATACTTTGTGCTTTTGAACTCCGACATTGAGGTTACCCCTGGCTGGCTCAATCCGCTTGCCGAATATATGGACGCAAACCCCGATGTGGCGGCCTGCGCGCCCAAACTCCTCTCCTACGACCAACGGACAGATTTTGAGTACGCCGGAGCCTCGGGCGGATTCATCGACCGCTACGGCTATCCGTTCTGCCGCGGCCGCATTCTGGGCACCATTGAGCACGACAACGGCCAGTACAACGACATCCGCGATGTTTTCTGGGCCTCAGGTGCAAGTCTTTTCATCCGCAGCAAAATATACAAAGAAGCAGGCGGCCTCGACGATGATTTCTTCGCCCATATGGAGGAGATTGACATCTGCTGGCGGTTGAAAAATATGGGCTACCGCATTGCCATTGTCCCGCAGTCGGTTGTGTACCACGTGGGCGGCGGCACTCTGCCCAACAACAACCCTAAGAAGTTGTTCCTGAACTACCGCAACAACCTCTTTCTGCTCTATAAGAACCTGCCCGACAAAGGTTTCCACCGCACAATGTTCATCCGTATGATTCTCGACGGAATCTCGATGGGCCTCTATCTCGCCCATCTGAAATTCGGATTCCTGATGGCTGTTCCGCGGGCCCACATTGCTTTCTATCGGAATCGCAACAAGATGAAAGCCAAACGCCGCCAGCTGCAAGCCCTGCGCAAAACCGACTGGCACGCCGAGTGCTACCACGGTAGCATTGTGACGGGTTATTACCTGAAAGGACAGAAAACGTTCGGGCAGATTAAATGGTGAATCGGTGAACTGGTGAATCGGTGAATTGTTTAATCGTTTAATGGGTTGAACAGGTTGAACAAGTTTAACCATACAATCGAAAATCAAAAATCAAAAATCCCCATTCCTAATTCCTAAATCCTAAATAATAATTACATTTGCACCCGATGGAGCACACTTTAGATTGTTAGAGTATTTCCATTTTATTGATTTGCACTTAAATGTGCAGTTTTTTTAAAGTTGGTTACTTATAACCACCCGACTTGAGAAACGGTCAATAAGAGTAGTAAAAGTAAATATTTACTATATAGACTCTGACAATCTGCCGAGGTTCACCACAAGCAGATAAAGTAAACAAGAAAGGTAGTATTGTTTAATTTTTTAAAACGCTTGAAATGAATCAAGACCAAGCACCTATCTACGAGGCTCTGGAAGAATTCCGAAGAAAACGCATTGTACCGTTCGACGTACCTGGCCACAAACGCGGCCGAGGCAATCCCGATTTGGCCAAACTGTTTGGAAAACAGTGTGTTGAGATTGACGTCAACTCAATGAAGCCGCTCGACAACCTTTGCCACCCAATCTCGGTCATCAAGAAGGCTGAAGAGTTGGCCGCCGAAGCCTTCCACGCCGCGCACGCCTTCCTTATGGTGGGCGGCACCACATCGTCGGTGCAGACAATGGTGCTCACGGCCTGCAAGAAGGGCGACAAAATCATTCTGCCGCGAAACGTGCACCGCAGCGTCATCAACGCGCTGGTGGTGAACGGCGCCACACCCATCTACGTCAACCCCGATATGGACCGCCGTCTGGGTATCGCCCTTGGAATGAAGATTTCGCAGGTTGAGAAGGCCATCGAGGCCAACCCCGACGCAGTGGCCATTCTGGTGAACAACCCCACCTACTACGGCATCTGCTCGAATCTGAAAAAAATTGTTGAACTGGCGCACGCCCACAATATGCTGGTGCTGGTTGACGAGGCGCACGGCACGCACTTCTATTTTGGTGAGAATATGCCAATTACGGCAATGGCGGCTGGCGCCGATATGTCGTCAATCAGTATGCACAAATCGGGCGGAAGCCTGACACAGAGTTCGTTTCTGCTCATCGGCGAAAGCGTGAGCGCTGGCTACGTTAGGCAGGTGATAAACCTGACGCAGACCACAAGCGCGTCGTATCTGCTGCTGGCGAGTCTCGACATATCGCGCCGCAACCTGGCCATCCGCGGCAAGGAGGCTTTCGCCGAAGTGCAGCGCATTGCCGACTACGCCCGCACCGAAATCAACAAAATCGGCGGATACTACGCCTACGGCAAGGAATTGATTAACAACGACAGCATCTACGATTTCGACACCACCAAACTGACGGTCTTCACCCTTGACATCGGCTTGGCGGGCATTGAGGTTTACGACCTTCTGCGCGACGAGTACGACATTCAGGTTGAGTTGGGCGACATCGGCAACATATTGGCTTACATATCGATAGGCGACCGAATGCGCGAGGTTGAGCGGCTTGTGAGCGCACTCTACGACATTCAGCGCCGCTACCGCCGCGAGCGCACGGGCCTGTTCGACCACGAGTACATCAACCCGTCGGTGGTTATGACGCCGCAAGAGGCCTTCTACGCGGCCAAAGAGGAAATGATTCCCATCCGCGAGACCAACGGCCGCATCTGCACCGAGTTTGTTATGTGCTACCCCCCTGGAATCCCGATTCTGGCACCTGGCGAGCGCATCACGCAGGAAATCATCGATTACATTCTGTACGCCAAAGAGAAAGGCTGCTCAATGACTGGCCCCGAGGACGAGAAAATCGAGCGGCTGAATGTGATTCGGGAGCAAACCATTTATTGATTGATTGAATAACTGAATGCGTGAATGAATGAAATTGTTGAAATAAAGTCAATTAGCAAACATATCTATTAATCAGTCAGTCAATTAATCAATTAGTCTATAAATCAATCAATCAGTTATTGAAAAATGGAATTCTGGTTTTCTGAACATCACACCGAAAATGTAAAGTTCTCTGTAAAAGTGGACAAGCACCTTTACACGAACGAGACTGACCTGGGGCGCGTCGATATTTTTGAGTCGCTCGAGTTCGGGAAGTTTCTGGCGGTTGACGGCTACATCATCTTCACCGAGCGCGACGAGTTCATCTACGACGAAATGCTGAGCCACGTGCCAATGGCCGTGCACCCCAACCCAAAGAGCGTGCTGATTTTCGGTTCGGGCGACGGCGGTGTGGTGGAAGAACTGCTCAAATACAAGAGTCTGGAACGCATTGACCTTGTGGAAGTTAACGACGGCGTGGTGGAAGCCTGCCGCAAATTCTTCCCCGAGACAGCGTCGAGCCTTGACGACGAGCGCGTGACCGTTTACACCGAGAACGCCCTGCGCTTCATCCGACACATCGAGAACGAATATGACGTGATAATTGTGGACTCGGCGGGATTCTACGGGCCTGGCGAGAGTCTGCTCACCCGCGAGTTCTACGGCGGCTGCTACAAGGCGCTGAAGGCCGACGGAATAATGGTGAACCAACATCAGAGCCCCTTCTACGAGGAGGACCGCATTGAGACGCAGAAAGCCCACAAGCGAATTGTCGACAGTTTCCCGATTAGCCGTGTCTATCAGGCACATATACCGTCGTACCCGTCGGGTTACTGGCTGTTCGGATTCGCATCGAAGAAATACCGCCCCGTGCTCGACCTGAACGCCGACGCGTGGAACAAACTGGGAATCAAAACCGATTATTACACCACCAACCTGCACAAAGGCTGCTTTGCGCTGCCCGCCTATGTGGAGCGAATGCTGGCCGACGTGGAGAAGATAAAAGACTGACCGACAATGCTTAACAAGAACATTGAGACATTCATCGGCTGCGACGCCGAATACAGCGAGGCGCGGATTGTGCTCTTCGGAGCGCCGTTCGACTCAACCACGTCGTTCCGCCCTGGCACACGGTTTGCGCCGCACACCATCCGCAGCGAGTCGTTCGGGCTCGAAACCTACAGCCCCCTGCTCGACCGCGACCTTGAGGACATCAGCGTGTTCGACAGCGGCGACCTTGAACTCTGCATCGGCAGCAGCGAGAAGGCGCTTGCGCAGATTTCGGAACGCACGGCTACCATATTGGCCGACAACAAGTTACCGCTAATGATTGGCGGCGAGCACCTTGTCACTCTGGGCGCTTTCCGCGAAGTGATAAAGAAGTACCCCGACGTTCACATCATCCATTTCGACGCCCACACCGACCTGCGCGACGAGTATCTGGGCGTTGGGTTGTCGCACGCGTGCGTCATCCGCCGCTGCCACGACCTGACGGGCGACGGCCGCATCCATCAGTTCGGCATCCGCTCGGGCGAACGCTCGGAGTTCCGCTGGGCCGACAGTGGGCACACCGACTTGCACAAGTTCAATTTCGACGGTCTGGCCGAAACGGTGAAGCAGATTGGCCGCAAGCCCGTCTATTTCACCATCGACCTTGACGTGCTCGACCCGTCGGTTTTCCCTGGCACGGGAACGCCCGAGGCTGGCGGCGTAACGTTTATGCAACTGTTTGACGCTATGCGGATTGTGTGCGGCAACTGCAACATTGTGGCCGCCGACGTCAACGAGTTGTGCCCCACCTACGACCAAAGCGGAGTCTCGACAGCAGTGGCTTGCAAGGTGGTGAGGGAACTTTTATTGAGTATTTAGGAGTTAGTCCCGATAGCTATCGGGATTAGGAATTAGGAATTAGGAGTTAGGAATTAGGAAATAATTAATAATTAACAATGAAGACAGAATGGTAAGAAAATCGCTAACCGATTCAATCCGATTTTAACCGATAACATCTGATTGAATCTGATAAAATCGGTTAGAGACTATAAAAGTCTGTGATAATCTGTGTATTTTGTGTCATCTGTACGAAAAAAAATATATATTAACAATGAAGGCAGAATGGTAAGAAAATCGCTAACCGATTCAATCCGATTTTAACCGATAACATCTGATTGAATCTGATAAAATCGGTTAGAAACTATAAAAAAATCTGTGATAATCAGTGTTCCCGATAGCAATCGGGACTGTGTCATCTGTGCGAAAATAAAGAAATCGAAAATCATAAATCAAAATTCAAAAATCTATCGAAAATGGGAAAAGTTCTAATCATCGGCTGCGGAGGCGTTGCTAGCGTGGCCATTCAGAAATGCGCGCAAAACAGCGACGTGTTTAACGAGATTTGCATTGCAAGCCGCACTGTGAGCAAGTGCGACGCGCTCAAGGCCAAAATCGAGGGCTCGACAAAGGCGAAAATCACCACCGAAAAGGTTGACGCCGACAACGTGCAGGAACTGGTGGCGCTCATCCGCAAGGTGAACCCCGACGTGGTTCTGAACCTGGCTCTGCCCTATCAGGACCTGACCATTATGGACGCCTGCCTTGAAACGGGCGTGCACTACATCGATACGGCCAACTACGAGGCCGAGGACACCGAAGACCCGACGTGGCGCGCCATCTACGAGAAACGCTGCAAAGAGAAGGGCTTCACGGCTTATTTCGACTACTCGTGGCAATGGGCCTACAACGACCGCTTCAAGGCCAAAGGCATCACTGGTCTGCTCGGCACTGGCTTCGACCCTGGCGTGACGAGCGTCTTCTCGGCCTACGCGCTGAAACACTATTTCGACGAGATTCACACCATCGATATTCTCGACTGCAACGGCGGCGACCACGGCTATCCGTTCGCAACCAACTTCAACCCCGAAATCAACCTGCGCGAGGTTTCGGCCAACGGCTCGTACTGGGAGAACGGCCATTGGGTTGAGACCAAACCAATGGAAATCAAGCGCGAGTACAACTTCGACGGCGTGGGCCCGAAAGATATGTATCTGCTTCACCACGAGGAGATTGAGTCGCTCGCCAAGAACATTCCTGGCGTAAAGCGCATCCGTTTCTTTATGACCTTCGGACAGAGTTATCTCACTCATATGAAGTGTCTTGAGAACGTTGGAATGCTGCGCACCGACGCCGTCAACTTCAACGGTCAGGAGATTGTGCCCATTCAGTTCCTGAAGGCGCTTCTGCCCGACCCCGCATCGCTCGGACCGCGCACCGTGGGCAAGACCAACATCGGCTGCATCTTCACTGGCGTGAAAGACGGCAAACCGCGCAACCTTTACATCTACAACGTCTGCGACCACCAGGAGTGCTACAAGGAAGTGGGCTCACAGGCCATATCGTACACTACTGGCGTGCCCGCAATGATTGGCACAATGCTGGTAATGAAAGGTTTATGGAAAAAACCTGGCGTGTTCAACGTGGAGGATTTCGACCCCGATCCGTATATGGAGGCACTCAACAAATGGGGTCTGCCGTGGGTTGTCGACGAAAACCCGACGCTGGTGCCGTAAATGTTTAGAGTTTAGAGGGAAGAGTTTAGAGATATTTTGTAGAGACGTGGCGCGCCGCGTCTCTGCAATTTCCCAACACCTAACACCCAACACCTAACACCCGAAAAAAATGTCCCTTCGCACCCCGTGCTATATTATTGATACCGAGCGCATTGAGAGCAATCTGAAAATCTTGAAAGGCGTTATGGACCGCACTGGCTGCCGTATTCTGCTGGCGCAGAAGGCGTTCAGTTGCTATGCGTTTTATCCGCTGATTGCCAAATATTTATGCGGCGCAACGGCAAGCGGGCTATACGAGGCGCGGCTCTGCCACGAGGAAATGCCTGGCGGCGAAAACCATATCTTCTCACCTGCTTTCAAAGAGTCTGATTTTGAAGATATTACCAAAATCTGCGACCATATTGTCTTCAACTCGGTTCGGCAGTTGGAACTCTACGGCGCACGGGCACGGCAGCGCGGATTGAGCGTGGGTTTGCGGGTGAACCCCGAAAAATCGACGCAGGAAGGCCACGCCATCTACGACCCTTGCGCCCCTGGAAGCCGCTTGGGCACCACTCTGCAGGAGTTTGAAAACGGACTAAAGCGGAATCCGCAACTATTGCAACTGCTTGACGGACTGCATTTTCACACTCTCTGCGAGCAGGATTCCGACGCTTTGGAACTGACGCTCGACGCCTTTGAAGCCAAATTCGGCCGCTGGCTGCCGCAAATGAAATGGGTGAACTTTGGCGGCGGGCACCACATCACCCGCCTTGGCTACGACATCGCGCGCCTTGAGCGCTGCATCGGCCGTATGACCGCCCGCGGCCTGACTGTCTATCTTGAGCCTGGCGAGGCTGTGGCGCTGAACGCTGGCTATCTGCTCACCACGGTGCTCGAAGTGCAGCGCAAAGAACAGCCTGTGGCCATCATCGACGCTTCGGCGGCGTGCCATATGCCCGACGTGATTGAAATGCCCTACCGCCCGCCCCTTGAAGGCAGCGGCGAGCCTGGCGAGAAGCCCTTCACCTACCGTCTTGGCGGCCCAACGTGCCTTGCAGGCGACATTGTCGGTGACTACTCGTTCGACACCGAACTCACCGAAGGTCAGCAACTTACATTCGACGATATGGCCATCTACTCAATGGTCAAAAACAACACCTTCAACGGTATGCCCCTGCCCGACATCTACATCAAGGAAGGCACCAACTACCGACTCTGGAAAACGTTTGGTTACGAGGATTTTAAGGGGCGGATTTAAGGGGCGACGATTGGCTGGCGCGGATAACTCGCACAGACGACACAGCCCCGATAATTATCGGGGGCACAGATTAACACAGATTTTTAGGGACGCAATGGTTGCGTCCTTTTTTTTGAACACAGATAACGCAGATTGAAGGGATTTTATTGAATAACAAAATTTTGCAGCAAAACACTGTGTTCACGAACATTTTTTTACAAAATTTTAATGGGTAAATTTGCCAATTAAAAAAATAATGGGTAAATTTGCCAATCGTTTTAAAAGAAAAAGGTTATGGATAAAAGTTTAAAAAAATTTATGGATTTCCCCACCAAAGCAAAGGCCCGCATTGCGGAACACAACAAAATTGAAATTATGGCTGAAGATGGAAGCGTTTTTTCTATTATGCACCCATTGGAAAAGTATAATAGTGATGATTATAAAAATTATGTCCTGCATTTGATTGAATTCATCTTCGACCGAAATTTCTCTGAAGACCGCGAACAAATGATACAACGCATTGGATTTGACTTTATAAAATATGGTGTAGGTACATTAAATATGTATCCAACAGAAATTTACCAAAGCGAGAGAGTGAATATCGGACGACGTATCAAAGAGTTACGCGAACAAAACAATATGGATGCTCGCGATTTGGCATTGCTGGCAGGTGTTGATGCTTCAAATCTATCAAGAATTGAGCAAGGCAAATTATCTACTGGCATTGATGTTTTAGCGCGAATCGCACGCATTCTTAATGTTCACCTTGATTTAGTCCCTAACCAAAATTGATTCAATTATGGTTACCAATTCAATGACTCATATAGAAGTATTTAACAATATCTTGTCTGACCGAAAGAATTTTGTTTATTGGATTGAAAAGAATAAACCTAAAGTTTTAAAAGCATTTTCAAAGCAATTCAAATTTCCAAAATATCAAATCATTGATTATGAACATCAAAATTCAAAGAACAAATATTTGTTGTTTTTTGGATTACAAAATCGAGAGAGTTCGTTGGAAACAAAAGTATTCCTAGTGTATTGTTATGAAAATGAAAAATATTTTATTGATTTCGGCTTTAGTCCCAAATACGATGATACAAGAAAAGAGCATATTGCCTACCCTATTTTAAGCATTTATACAAGTCACTTTTTCAAACGTTATAAAGAGCGCTTTCTTAATGACGAAACTCTTACAATAAAAGATGTTATTGGTAATTATTTTTCAAGATTAACCAATATCAACCTTTTGAATATCAATGACAATATAATCAATGATTACAAGGGAAAATATGGAGAATTCACTTTCGCTGCGTTAACCAATAATGGTCTATGTTTGGGCGAGCGTCGAGTTTATAAAACTGAATTACCTTGTGAAAAAGACAAAGCAAACGAAGTGGCTGTCAACAT
>JAEEGJ010022643.1_pt1 | contig 13312 bp, 14 predicted proteins | sample 8958761 | NCBI WGS metagenome assembly JAEEGJ01 (sample SAMN16246546, study PRJNA631951) | gut metagenome | biome: gut microbiome; feature: rumen; material: RS-attached | host: Bos | place: Iran: Karaj | collected 2018-10
AAGGCACAGCCCCGCATCTTCCAGGCGCATGATAAATTTGTCGACGATGAACGGATGCCGCCAGCGTGAAAAGACTTCGATGCCGATCTTGGGCAGCACACCGTCCGCGCCGAGGTCGATATTGACGGCAATTCTCTGAGATTCCTTCCACGGCTCCAGCGCAGACGCAAGTTCCGCCGTATCTCCCTGCCAGCCGATGGCAGTCAGGCCCGGGAAAATGCTCTCCCAGGAAGGAAACGAAATCACGAGGCGCATGATGTCCAGTTCGCCCCGGCTCGTCATGGTGCCGATTTGCTTGATAAACGCTTTTTCGGGGAGGCGCTCCGTCACCCTGTCCAGCGGAGCGCGCAGGCGTTTCGCCCGTTCTTCGCCCAAAAATGGCGGCAGCACCTCATCCCAGAATGTCCGGTAATCTTCCTCACCCACATTGGCAAAGAGGCACGGCTCGATTCGTTTGCCCGTTGCGGCAGCCCGGGAAAATTCCTCGTAGTCGATTTCGTACCACAGCGCTTTCACCTTGGGAATGTTTTCCTCGTCGATATTCATGATGTAATCCACATACGCCGCGGGATTCCCCAGCCGCACTTCCAGCCCCGCGCCGTAGCTTTCCGTTTCACCGTACTGCGCCTCCACTGACGAGAGCGCGGCCATGCACTCTGCCGAGACGATTTCCGGCATGGGGTGGCGGCGGAGATGCGCCAGCCAGTTTTTTACCGCAAGTTCCTTTTCTTCCATATCGTTTGCTGTTACCTCCGGGTCATTGTTTTTCCATCAGTTCTGTCGCGCGTTCCGCTTTGTCAGCTGTTGCCGCCCGACTTCTGAAAATCCCGATACTCTATACGCATTATAACAAAACAGCCGCGGAAAATAAATTCCACGGCTGTTAAAGAAGATATGAATTTGTCTGAATCGTCCGTTGCAGCCCGACGGACGGCAACGCAGTGGCTGTTACGCCAGGGATGACAACGCAGTGACAGTCACGCCAGGTAACCGAGGTGCTCCAGCAAAATTTTGACGCCGAGCAGAATTAAAATGACCCCGCCGGCGATCTGCGCCGAATCTTCAAACCGGTTGCCGAACACGTTGCCGATTTTTACTCCTGCCGTGCAGAAGAAACAGGTAAAGAGGCCGATCAGGGCAACGGCTGTCCAAATGTCCACATTGCCCGCCATTGCCAGGGAAATACCAACGGCAAGGGCGTCAATGGAAGTGGCCACCGCCAGTACAAACATGGTTTTCATGGACATATCCGCGCCTTTTCCGTCCGCTTCGCATTCCTCTTTCTTTGCGAACCCTTCCTTCAGCATATTGGCGCCGATCAGGCCCAGCAGGATAAAGGCTACCCAGTGATCAATGGCTTGAATGATGTCCGCGAACAACATTCCCAGAAAAAATCCAATCAGCGGCATCAGGGCCTGAAAGCCGCCAAACCAGATGCCGCAGGTCATCCCCGCCCTGAATGTGGCCCTTCGCATGGCCAGCCCCTTACAGATCGAAACCGCAAACGCGTCCATGCTTAATCCTACAGCGAGAAGCAGCAATTCCAAAAGCGTCATGTTTTTTTATCCCCCTGATGTTTTTTTCAGCGGTGAATAAAAAAAGACGATCCTTATCCACCCGCTGCAGATAAGTCTCGCCAATTAAGGTGATACCAGGATTGCTCCAGTCTGTTGATATCCCGCACGAAAAACGTGCTGACTACTCCCTTACTAGGTTGACAATGTAACATAAAAGTTTGTTTTTGTCAAACAAAAATATTATAACGCCACATCCAATACCATCATCAGGGAAAAACCGGCCGCGAAAGACAGCGTCCCGATATGGGAATGTTCGCCCCGGCCCATCTCGGGGATCAGTTCTTCCACGACCACGTAAAGCATGGCGCCGGCCGCAAAACTTAAAAAATACGGCAGGAACGGCGTTACATAGCCGACGGCCAGAATGGTCAGGAAACCGCCGGCCGGTTCCACGACGCCGGAAAGAACGCCATACAGAAACGCCCTGCGGTCCTTTAACCCCTCCGCCCGGAGAGGCAGGGAAATGATCGCGCCTTCCGGAAAATTCTGGATTGCGATGCCCAATGACAGGGCCAGCGCTCCCGCCGGTGTAATCCCGGCAGAAGAAGCCTCTGTCCCGGCCGCCAGCATTCCCGCATAAACCACCCCCACGGCCATCCCTTCCGGAATATTGTGCAGCGTAACGGCAAGCACCATTTTTGCCGTGCGGGATAATGGGATTTCAGGGCCTTCTGATTCATTGGTTTCCCTGTGCAAATGGGGAATGACGTGATCCAGCAATAACAGGAACAGGATGCCGGCCCAGAAACCGACAAACGCGGGAAAAAACGCGTATTTCCCCAGACGGGCCGACTGTTCCATGGCGGGAATCAGCAGGCTCCATACCGAGGCGGCTACCATCACCCCGGCGGCAAATCCGGTAAACGCCCGCTCCAGCTTCCGGTTCAGCCCGCCCCGGATAAAAAACACACAGGCCGCGCCCAGGCTCGTCCCCGCCAGCGGGATCAGAAGTCCCTGTACAATTTCAATCGGCATGATACAATCACCCTGCTCCGTAGTTTTCCAATGCCATCCTCCGTTCCGGCCCTTCTTACTTCTCCGCCAGGACGGCGATCCACGGCTGACTCCCATGATGGACCGTCTTCACCTTTGTAAAGCCGGCGCTTCCCATGGCCTCCCCGATTTCTTCCGCAGTATACAGCTTCATGCCGTCGATCATCTTCTCAAACTTTTTGCCGGCCTCATCCTGTCCGTCCGATTCATTGACGACCAGAAAACAACCGCCCGGCTTCAGGATTCTGCAAACCTCCGCGAAACAGTTCCCGAGCCCCGGCCAGAAATAAACCGTTTCAAACGCCGTTGCCAGATCGAAGCTGCCGTCCGCAAAATCCAGGGAGGATACGTCCCCCTGCCGGACGACACAGCGTCCTTTCAAGACAGCGTCTTTGTTATAGGCCGTCGTCTGCTGCACGGAAAGAGGGGAATAATCAATGGCCGTAACACGGGCGCCGGGAAATTTTTTCAGCAGTTCCGCCGCGTTTCTCCCGCCGCCGCAGCCGATTTCCGCGATGCGTTCCGGCGCGGCCGCTTCCAACTGGCTCATGCCCCAGTCCGCCGTTTTCGCATGACCGAAATTCATGCCTTTGAGCATTAATTTTCCCAGAGTCCCTTCCGGTTTTCTTGTCTGGTTGATGCATTTCAAAAAAAGTCCCATCAGCAATCCCCCTCTTTGCGCAGCCGGAGATGAACCAGCATGGACATATGGAATCTGTCCGCAATAATCATGGACAGGCGGGAAAACCGTTTCAGTTTTCCGCCCAGAATTCTCAGGGCATCGGTAAAGAACGCCCTCTGTTCCACCAAAACAACGCCGGCCTTCTCTGCAAAGGACAAACCGCTCTCAATGTAAAAATGCATGGCGGCGGATGTATTTCCCGTCCTCCGCACATAATAATCCGCAAACCGGATCCCGATCCTGCCGGTGGCGTCGAAAACCAGCTCCGCCTCCTTAAACATTTCCCTTACCCGCGCAATAAAATCCAGGATTTCTTTTTCGTAACAATACTGAAACACGCCGGAAGCAATCAGCAGCGTGGGCCGGTTCCGATCCATCTTTTCCACCCATTTCAGGGAAAAGATATCCGCAGCAAGCAAAATCTCATGGGCGGATTCCCCCAGAACTCTTTTCCGGACCGCAATCACTTCAGGAAAATCCACCTCATAAAACGTTGCGCCGCGGCAGTCAATACGAAAATACGAAGTATCAAGGCCGCAGCCCAGGTTCACAATATTACAGGCTCCGTGTTTTCCGATAAACGCGTCTGTCATCCGGTCCAGGTTATAGTACCGGGCAGCCGGCGCGATCATGGTGTATTCCGGGGAATTCTTCTGGATGCTGTCGCCGGGAATCATGGGTTCCAGTTCTATTGCTTTGGCATCGTAAAAATATTCCGGAAAACGCCTGGAAACATATGCCCGCCCTGCTAGCGGAATGAACAGCGTATCCGAAACGCCCTGAAATTTATGCATGGGTTCTGTTTCTCCAAAAAGCCCCGCAGATTACTGCGGGGCTGATTTGTTTTTATCCGGTACGGTTTTATTAGCTGCCGTTTACGCCAGCGCCGCGCCCAGATCCATGCAGGCGCCCAGCGTGTCTTCTTCCGGCTGGTTGGCGCAGGTGACGGAATCGCAGGCAAGGACCGCCCCCAGTTCACGGCACTGGGTTTCCCAGTTTCGCATCCATTCGCCGCCGCCCCAGCCCCAGGAGCCGAACAACGCAATCTTTTTGCCGTCCAGTTTCGCCGCGCAGTCATCAAACATCGGCTGGAACTCGCTTTCCTCCAAAACTTCCGCGCCCATGGCCGGACAACCGAAAGCCACCGCGTCATACAGATCCATTTTGGCGGAATCAAAATCCGCCGGCGTGAAGATTTCCACTTCCGCGCCTTTCTTTTTCGCGCCGTCCGCAACGGCGTTCGCCATCATTTCGGTATTTCCCGTTCCGCTCCAGTACACGACTGCTACTTTGCTCATGTTGATCACCTTTCCTTTTTGATTTATAAATAAAAAAACATCATAGCCTGCTTTTTTCCGGCAGGGAAACCGTCAGAGCCTCCAGCGATTTTCCCCGCTGCCAGTTCCGGAGATAACAATCCGTGCATTTTTGGTAACGCGCAAAAGTCTGCTCCGCTTCCGTCTGATCTCCGTAAACTTTCCACCAGCCTGTGCATTTGCAGTGCAGCGCCCGCTGCTCTATGAAGCCTTTTACATCTTCCGGGGGATAGCCCAGAAACAGTCCGATCTCATGGGGAAATTCCGGCGCGGTCCTGAGCTGTTCCATCAGCCTGATGATGCAACGGTCCGGATTCCCACAGGGATAGCCGCGCTGTTCCAGGAGCCGGCAGGCAAGGGAATCGCGCAGGCTTTGTTTCAGCATATCCGGGCGGAAAAAATACAGAAGCGCCCGGTTGTTTTTGAAACTTAAGGGAAGCACGCGCAGCCCCTTCCCTACCAGGCGACGGTTCAGGCTGCGCACTTCCTTTTGCAGCAACGCTTTACAGGGATAACGGCAGGCAAACAGGCTGCCGGTCTTCATCCCCGCCAGCGTGGGAGCGCAGTAACGGATGATATCTTCTTCGCACATAGTCAGTTACCGTTTAGTCAGCTTACGTATAGTCTGCATACGTACAGTCAGCATCCATATAGTCAGCCTCTATGGTTAGCCTATGCTAACATCATGATTTAAAAATTGGTTAGCATTTGCTAACCAATGATATAATAACAGAATTTATCCGGCCTGTCAACAGGCGCCTAAAACAAAACAGCCGCGGAAAAATCCACGGCTGCTGAACTAATTACGAATTTGTCAGTCCGTTGCCGAGGCCAGTAATACGACAAACCGGTTCCTGCGGCTGTCGTATACGCTCCAGCACGACGCGCCCCACCATTCGTGCCCGTCATCAAAAATATCCGACCAGTCCGTTGTCCATTCATACGCTTCCAGGCCTTCCGCGCCGTCCGGAAACAGGACCGCGTTGATCCGCCGGAGGTCTTCCGGCCCGTAACCCGTCCCATGTGGCGGCTCCAGAAACGCGTACCAGTACGGGATCTGTTTGCCGCAGTTTTCATCGTTGGGAACCCAGTCACTGTCGTATTTCTTATTTCCGTAACGGTCTTTGCGCAGTACGTCCGGGACAAAAAGCAGCTCTTTGGGGTCGAGGCTTTTTGCTTCCGCTTTGCTGCTGTCACAGGTAAACAGGTGCAGTTTATCCGCATACTCTTTCCCGAAAAGTTCTTCCGCTTTTTTTATCGTCTGCTTTTCGTTTTCATTTATCAAATGCACGGCGAAAAGAATGGCGGCCCTGTGTGATTCTATTCCATTGTATGGACTTTCATCCGCCATAAGAAAGAAATCCACGCCTTCCGGCTCTTCTTTCTCTAAGATTTTACCGAGTTCGTCAATTTTCAGCTCATACATATCGTTCACCTGCGAATCCCTGTTTCACAGACTAGCTTCCCAGTCCTTTCAGCAAAATCTTCAGGAACGTAACATACTGTGAAGCAAAATCCCGGGTCCCCCGTCCCACGTCCGGAAAAATCTCTATGTGCTGGCTGCTTTTATATTCCAGGCTTGCGGGATACAGGGTCAGGGCATAACAGCTCTCGCATTCCACAAAATAATACGCCTGCTCCGGGGTAAACGCCGGAAACAGTTTCTGTACCAGCGCGGTCAGTTCGGCAGAGGCCCGGCTCATTTCCAGGCGGAAACGCCTGTGCATTTCGGAAGAGGCGTCTTTCAGTATCACCGTGTTCGTGATGCTGAACAGGGCCATCATCCGCCGGTGCCGGAGCAGCAGTTCCGCCCAGGCATGGCAGAAGGCGTCACGGTCTGTCACAACCTCTGAAAAAGTCTTTTTGGCATCTTCTACCATCTTCCGCCGGTCCTGCAGCAGAAGGGTAAGGAAGATATCTTCTTTGCAGTGGTAATATGTGTATAGATTCAGGCGGGAAAAACTTACTTTTCTGCCGATCTGCGAGAACGTAACTTTATCATAGCCTACTTCTTCGTAAAGCGAAGCCGCGGCGTCTATGATCTGCTGTATCCTGACTTGTTTCTGTTCTTCGCTCCGCGCCCTGATAAACCCCATAGCTTTATCTTCTCCATTGGTTTTTTTATTATTTTACCATATCTTGTTTTGCTTTTGGTGTTTTTATTTATAAAGGTTCACTGACAAAACAGATGTAACAGAACCGCGGGGGTTCCGTTTTGGCAGGTCCCGTCCTATGTCTTACAGAAGTTTGCCGAAGTAATTGTTCTTCATCTGATAATATGCCGCGTCCTCCCGGTATTTCTGCAGGCCCGTATTCAGCCTGTCCGCCAGTTCCCTGTTGCCTTTGGCGACGGCAATGCCGGTGCGGGTGTCTGTATCGTCCTGCAGTTCCGCCACGATGCTCAGCCTGCCTTTGTAGAAATTGGTGATATAAAAACGCGCGGTGTAATTATCCAGGATGGCAAAGTCGGCTTTTTTATCTGCAATCATCTTTAATGCTTCTTCCGCTCCGCCGCATTCAATGACGGTGCCGGAATACTGCCCGGCCTGTTTTACGTGGATGCTGCCGGCTTCCGCCGCAATGCGTTTGCCTTTCAGGGCGCCTTCGCTGCGGATTGCCGCGTCAGAGGAACCGACAGCCACGTTGGCGCTGACAAGATAGGGCTGCGTGAAGTCAACTTCTTTCTTACGCTCCTCCGTCATCGTCAGGCAGGAGATCACCGCGTCCACCTTGCCGTCCTTCAGGGACGTCAGCAGTTTACCGAACTCCATATCCACGAATTCCACCCTGGTGTAGCCTGCTTCTCTGGCCACGCCCTGCATAAGTTCGATATCAAAACCGATGAAGGTTTTGGATGCTTCCTGATAATACTCAAAGGGCGGGTAGTTTGCGTTGGTGCCCACCCGCAGCACTTTTTCCGCGGCGGCCTTCTGACCGGCGGGCGCCTCTGCTTTTTTTGCTCCGCCGCCGCAGCCCGCAACGGCAAGCAGACAAATCACTGTTAATACAAAGCACATTATCTTTCTCATGCTTCTCCTCCTTCTGTCTGCCGAAAGCTGCAGACGCCGCTGTTTCATTTTTTCCGGTAACACCGGTTAAACCGGCATTGTATTTAAAGCCGGGCAGATAAGCAACACGTTGTTGCTTAATTTTTCGAAGTCATCATATCACAAAAAAAGATAAGTGACAACATGTTGCTTATCTTTTTTGTGACGGTTTACAAAAATTATCATTTTTTATTGAAAAAATCTGCGCGGTAAACACAACACCGGCAACAACTCCTCCTGACGCACCTTCCGCAAAGGTCCTTCCAATATTCCTTCCGGAGTCTTGACACAGGGAACACGGGATACTATGCTATAATTGTAAGAAAATTCTTTAAGAGGTACGTAGCCTTGGGAATGTATGAGGAAAATGAAATAAAAGTACAAACCATTTTAGAGCGGGGCGTCGGCATCCTGGCCCGGAATTACGGTGTGCGGAAGCTGGACGCAGGCGATTTTTCCGCCCCTGTAACGCTCAACACACAGTTCCGCATCGCCCATTATGAAATCGAAAACGTGGGGCACCTGATGACGATGTATACGGAAAACAATCCGCAGTTGCTGATGGCGACGTATACGCTGACCCCCTATTATAAAAAGCTGCCCCTGATCAGTTCCGACTTCATTTTCAACGGGGACGGCGGCATGTTCCTGATCGAGATTTATGAACTGGTTAAAAACAGGGAAGCGGCCCCCTTCCGGGCATGGATCCGGAAATACGCGGAACGCTTCCGGGATCTGGAGGAAATTGAGAACATCCCGACGGAACCCTGCTTCTATGACCCGGTCCGCCCGGTTTATGTGTGCAAAAAGAGATTTCCCGGCCGGGACCAGGATGCCGTCCAGAATCTGATTGACATTATGAAGATTTTTATCGAACAGGAAAAATCGGAGAAACGGCTGGAAAAAGCGGACGCGGCGGAACAGGAAGCGGTCCAGCGGAAATTTGTGGATGACCTGATCGACCGGAACGGTGTTTCCACAAGGGTCTGGGTAAAAGAACACGGCGCGGACTACGTACGCCGGTTTTTCCATGAGATATTTTTCGGCGTATAGGAAAGGAGGAGCCAATGAAAAAAGACATCGTGATTGTGGGCGCGGGTCCCGCAGGCCTGATGGCGGCGCTGAAGCTGGCGGAACGAGGGATAACGCCCACCGTAATTGAGATGAAGAACAACATGGATAAGCTTAACCGGGCCTGCTCCATGCAGTTTATCATCGACGACGAATACGAAGCGGATGTCCTTAAGGTCGAAGGGCAGAAGCTGGTCTTTACGAAATGCGGGCTGGAGGTTCCGTATACCGGGAAGCTGGTTCCGCTTTACAATAAGTATTATCATTCTCCCAAGGATCATATCATCCGCTTTACGAGGAACAACGGGAAGGAGCCTTTTTCCTATAAGTTTGACAAGCAGTTTTTATTGAAGAGCCTCTTTGACGCCTGCGCCGCAAAGGGCGTCGAGTTCATGATGGGAACCCTGGTCATCGGCGGAAAAGACAAAGGGGACGGTGTGGAGCTTACCGTCCGGCAAAAAGGGAAAAAGTTTGTCCTCATCTGCAATAAGCTGCTCATTGCCGAGGGCGTGAATGCATCGGTCTGCGGCAAATTCGGGTTGAATAAGCAGCGCCTGGGACAGGCCGGGGATAAAGTGCTGGATATGGGCATGGCCTACAGCATGAAATACCTCATGGAAGGAATTACGGGGGTTGAAAACAACAGCTGGAACCTGTACTACGGCAACGCGTACCATTCCCGGACAGCCTGCATCATCGGCCCCAGCCTGGAGGGGGATGGCATCTTTGAAGTGACCATTACCGGTTCCCCGGGCCTGATGCCAACGAAGATATTTGAAGAATTCACTACCGCGAGCCCCATGGCTGAACATTTCAAAACCGCGAAACTGATCAAGAAGAACGGCTGCGGGCTGAAACCTTTCATGGCCATGAAAGAACCCTGCCGCGGCAATGTCATGGCCATCGGCGACTGCGCCGCCATGGTCGAAGTGGAAACCCAGGGGGGCCTCCTGTGCGGATACCGGGCAGCGAAAGCAGTGGCGGAGGAGCTGGAAGGCAAGGACGGTTTCGCGGCGTATACGAAATGGTGGCAGGATTCCTTTGAGTTTAACAGCGACGATTACATGGAAGTGAGCAAGGGTTATGCGCTGGCTTTTGTCTATACGGACGATGAGCTGGATTATCTCTTCTCCCTCTGCGAAGGACATAACCTGCACGGCACCTACAGCCAGTACCTGACCCCGAAGCTGATCTGGGACTGCATCCGTCTTTCTTCGGAAAAGATTAAGTCGGAGCGTCCGAAAATCTACGCGAAGATGCATATGTTGGGACAAGTTTAATCACGGAAACACAGATTTATGCGATGAACGAAAATTTTTGCGTTGAACGAAAATTTATAAAATGAACGAAGATTTTGCGTTGGACAACGATTTATGTGATGACCGAGGAGGAATTTACGATGGCTCATGTTATCTCTGATGAATGTGTCGGCTGCGGCACCTGCGCAACGTTCTGCCCGGTGGGGGCGATTTCCCAGGGGGAAGACGGTTATTACGATGTAGACCCCGCTGCCTGTGTGGACTGCGGAAGCTGCGAAAAAGCCTGCCCTGTCCAGGCCATCGCGGCGGAAGAGAAAGGATGAGGGCGCGGCCATGATGAAAGATCTTCTGATCGTGGGCGCGGGTCCCGCCGGACTCCTGGCAGGGTATACCGCCGCGCAGAAAGGCCTGAACGTAACCATCGTCGATATGAAGCAGGATATCACGACGGTCAACCGGGCCTGTTCCGCCCAGTTCGTGCTGGACGAGGGATATGAGGGGGAAACGCTGAAGGCCGGGGGCGGGAAACTGGTCTTCACCAGGAACGGCTTCGAGGTTCCGTACCGGGGAAAACTGGTCCCGATCCTCCATAACTACATGTATTCCCCGAAGGGCCACCGGGTCGCCTTTGAATATGAAGATCTGCGCCCCACGGCGCTTAAGTTCGATAAAAAGGAACTTTTGCGCGGCCTGTTGGACCAGTGCGAAAAGGCAGGCGTTGAGATCCGCGCCAATACCATGGCCCTCAAAGGCCGGGATAACGGAAAGTCCGTCGTCCTGACCCTGCGCGGAGACCGGGGGCACTATGAGCTGGAAGCGAAAAAACTGGTCATCGCGGAGGGCGTGAACCGCAGGCTCACGTCCATCTTCGGCCTGAATAACGGATATCAGTGCATGGGCATCCCCCTCACCTGCGAATACACGCTGGAAGGAACGGAGGGCATCCCCCACAACAGCTGGATCCAGTATTACGGCGATGTCTATCATCCGTTCATGGAGATCATGGTGGGTGAAAGCACCGAAAGCGATGACGCCCTGGAGTTTACCGTTATGGGGCTGGGGGACATGAGGCCGGCCGCCTTTTTCGAAAAACTGGTAAAAGACAGCCCCCTGACGCCGAACCTCCGGAATGCCCGGATCGTCCAGCGCAAGGGCTGCGGCTGCTGTAATTATCTGTCCCTTTCCAAACCGTATCACGGCAACGTGCTGGCCATCGGCGACAGCGCGGCCCATATCGAGGTCATCAACCAGGGCGCCATGATGTGCGGGTATCACGCAGGGAATGCCGTCGCGGACGAACTGGATGACAGGAACGGGTTCGAAACGTATACGAAATGGTGGAACGGCGCGTTTGAATTTAACTGTGAAGATCCCATGGAGCAGTTAAAACTGTACGGCGCCCTCAGCATCAAGCGGACCCTGGCGGACGATGAGATCGATTATCTCTTCGCCATGCTGGCGGATGAAAAACATTGCGGTCATTTCAACCAGTATGAAGTTCCCAAAAATTTCTGGACGGACGTCCTGAAACACGATGCAGAGATCCGGAAAGACCGGCCTGCGCTCTATGACAAACTGGCGGCTATAAGAGCTTACAAGGAACAGGGAAAGTTTTAAGAAAGAATAGGAATATAATTATAAAAACACAGCGCGGTCTGCATTTGTTTTGCAAGCCGCGCTGTGTGCGTTAGTAATCTTTGTGCTTTATGTTTCGCTTGATTAATCAAAGAGTTGAATTACGCTCGTTCTTTACGCGTTCCTTTTCCTGATTTTTTCTTCCATTAAGTACGGTATCAGGCCGCCGCGTTCCATGATGCCCACAATATGGGCTGGGATTTTGTTACTTGGATACGTTTCCCCTGTCGTCCGGTTATAAATTTTTCCTCCCTCAAAATCCACTTCGATGATATCGCCTTTGCGGATCTTGTCCGTGTCCGGGCACTCCACGGGGATCATGCCCACGTTGATGCAGTTGCGGTAAAAGATCCGGGCGTAATCCATGGCTACCAGCACCCGGACGCCCAGTTCCTTCAGCATCAGGGGCGCCGTTTCACGGCTGGACCCGGAGCCCAGGTTATGTTCGGCCACAAAGATATCGCCGGGCTGATACGCCCTGGCAAACGCCGGATCCACGTTCCGCATGGACCAGGTCGCCGCTTCCTTCACACTCAGTTCGATGGATTCAGGGGGAGCAATGATATCCGTGTTGATGTTGTTTCCGTACTTCCATACTTTTCCTTTCACCATGGTTCATGCTCCTTTCATAAATTCCCGCGGGTCTGTAATATAACCGGTTACAGCAGATGCCGCCGCCGTCAGCGGCGAGGCCAGATAGACTCCGGACGATTTGCTGCCCATGCGCCCCAGGAAGTTGCGGTTGGTGGTAGCCACGCAAACCTCGTTGTCCCCGATGTTGCCGGAGTGGACGCCCAGGCAGGCGCCGCAGGTGGAACACAAGATCGTGCAGCCGGCTTCCGCCAGGGTTTCCAGAATTCCCTCCCGCATGCAGCGGTTGTAAATATCGCGGGATGCCGGTGAAACAAGGACGCGGATGCCAGGCGCCACCGTATGACCCCGCAGCAAATCCGCCGCCATCTTCAGATCATAGTAGCGCCCGCCGGTGCAGGAGCCCAGATACACCTGGTCCACCCGGACCCGGTCAATGGCGTCAATGTCAAATACGTTATCCACTTCATGGGGGCAGGCCACCTGGGGAACCAGTTCCGATGCGTCAAACCGGAGGTCCTCACAGTACACCGCGTCCCCGTCCGCGTTGAACCGGCTGAAATCTTCCGTGATATTGAAATTCTCTTTCAGATACGACGCCGTCACGGCATCGCAGCCGATCAGCCCCGCCTTGGCCCCGGTCTCTACCGCCATATTGGTGAGGCACATGCGCTCGTCCATGTTCAGCGAATGAATCGCTTCGCCGCAGTATTCCATGGTTTTATAGGTGGCGCCGGAATGGCCGATCTTCTGAATCGTCTTCAGGGAGATATCCTTCGCCATCACACCGGTCCGCAGGGTGCCGTCCCAGCGGATGCGGATGCTTTCCGGAACTTTCAGCCAGATCTCCCCGGTAGCCAACACGCCGGACATTTCCGTGGAACCGATGCCGGTGCCGAAACTGCAGAGGGCGCCGTAGGTGGTGCTGTGGGAATCGGTGCCCACCACCAGCGTGCCCGGCAGCACATGGCCTTTGTCCATCATCACCTGATGGCAGGGGCCCGCGAACTCGTAATAGTTGCCGATGCCGTTAGCCGCTGCCCAGTCCCGGGTGTATTTCACAATGTTGGCCTGTTTGATGTTGGCCGGCGGCGTATAGTGGTCGGAAATGATGACCACCTTCTCCGGGTCCCAGACCGGA
>JAEEGJ010022650.1_pt1 | contig 13309 bp, 13 predicted proteins | sample 8958761 | NCBI WGS metagenome assembly JAEEGJ01 (sample SAMN16246546, study PRJNA631951) | gut metagenome | biome: gut microbiome; feature: rumen; material: RS-attached | host: Bos | place: Iran: Karaj | collected 2018-10
CCAGTCTCTTGCCAAAATTGCAGAAGAACTGGGCGTAGAAATCAACATTATGGCAGAAAAGGTTTTTTCAGCTATGCATAGGGTGTAAGGCCCTTCGAGAGCCTGGCTGTCATTGCGAGGAGCGCCAGCGACGTGGCAATCCATAACAAGATTATTTTGCCAAATTTTTATTTCGTGCTATAATATATCAAATGGAATTCGGTTTTTCAGATTACTTCATCATTGGTGAATTCATTTCGTGCTGGGGTTCATTCCTTATCTGCATAAATACCATGCTGTCGTATGCCTTGTATGACAAGCGGCAGCGCATGTTTTTATATGCAGCGGGTGCAACATTACTTGCATCCCTGTTCAATATTTTTTCAGTCCGCTGTATTGCAGACTTTAGTCCCGAGACAATCGGTATCTGTGTTTTTTCAACCACACTGTATTTCCTCGTACTTTTAATCTGTCCTTTTGTCATGTCTGCCTATGTTTGTGACATGGCCTTTAATCATCCAAAGAAAAAATTTATTTTTTATTCAGTCGGCGGTGTTGTTCAGATTATCTATATGATAATTGTTCTTGTAAACATTAGGACCGGCTGGATTTTTTACTATGATGAAGCAGCCGGCTACACCCGTGGTCCGTTCAAATACATTACCTATATTTTGTCTGCGGCCTACGGTTTTTCCATCGTCGTTATGGTTTTGATACAGCGTAAGTACCTTGCAAGACGAGTCTTCTGGGTATTTATGATTTATCCTTTTATTTCGTTAGCCTTTGTTGCCGTGCAGTTTATTTATCCTCGCATTCTTTTGACCGGCGTTGCATCCTTTACCTCTGTTTTGTTTGCCTACCTTACCATTCAGTCATACACTATGGAAGTAAATCTGGCTACCGGACTTATGAACGAAAGACGTTTGCGAAAAAGAATTGTTTCCCAGCGTTCCGGCGGTGTTCTTTATGTAATGACCATTGATAATATTACCATGATCCAGTCATGTCTTGATGTTGCAGAGTTTAATCAGATGTTTCTGCATCTTGGCAAAATTTTTATGACTTACTATCCGCGCAATTCCTTTATTATTTCTATCAACCGAATTGCTGCCATTGGAAAAAATGTAGAAGAAGTAAAGAATAAGGCCCAGCTGATTGCTGCAGACATAGAAAAATTGAGCTCTGATATAAATTCTGTAATTCCTATTCCTGTAGATTCCTATTCTGCGGCCATAGAATTTTCTAAAGAAGAAAATGAGTTTGATTCTCTCATGGACCTTATAAATAATATGCTCACCCGCGCCAAAACAGAACAGCTCAAAAAGCTTCAGATTTGCGATGAATCCATTTTTATGGACAGGGAACGCAAGCGCTATATTTATAGAATCCTGCGCCGCGAGCTTACTCTGGAATCAAATCAGTTTCAGGTATGGTTCCAGCCAATTTATTCTATCGAAAATAAAAGGTTTGAATATATGGAAGCCCTTTCTCGTCTGCGTGATACGGAGCTTGGAACAATACCTCCGCAGGAATTTGTTCAGGTTGCCGAAAACCGCGGTCTTATAGAAATGCTTGGCTTTGTTGCTTTTGAAAAGGTGTGCAAATTCCTTTCTGATAACCGCGACACGGTAAATGCAGTTTCCATAAACTTTTCTGCCTACCAGATGATGAATCCTAAGATTGTAGAAAACGTGCTCAATACTATAAGCAGGTTCAGCCTGTCTCCGTCAAACATCATCATGGAAATTACAGAAAGTATTTTTATAGACAACTACGACCTTGTTATGAAAAACATGCTGGCGCTTACTCAAGCTGGCGTTAAGTTTTATCTTGATGACTTTGGAACCGGCTATTCAAATCTTACAAACGTTATTTCGCTGCCGTTCTCTACAATCAAAATGGACCGTTCTCTTGTTCTTGCAATGGAAGAGGGTAATAAGGGCGTAAGTCTGTTCTTTGACCTTGTAAGCACATTTAAGGGTGTAGGCTTTAATATCCTTGTAGAAGGTGTAGAGACAAATCTTCAGAACAAACTGGTAGAGCGTGCCGGTGTAGATTACATTCAGGGATTTTTATACAGCCGTCCGCTGCCGCCAGATGAATGTGTTGAACTTTTAAAGCGCAAACATTAGAAAGAAATAATTTCTTCGTACACTTCTATTGCAAACTGATCTGTCATTCCCGAAATATACTCAATTACACATTTGGTGTAAGACTCGTTATCGTAAATGTCAAAAATCTGCGGAGTGTTGTAGCGCAGAGTTGCTTTTTTATCTATAAAGCTGTGTTTTTCTATAAGGAACGGTCTGTAGTTTGCATGCTTTATGAGCCAGTCTTCAAAGGTAGCACTTAGCTTAGGGCAGTAGCGCAAAGCCTGAATAACGCGGCCGTTTTCTACATAAGGCTTTACACGCTGGAGGGTTTCAAAAATAGTTTTGATGATGTCCGATGAATAGGTTGCAAAGGCCTTGAGTCTCCAGTGGTTATAGATGCTTGCAAAATTAAATTTCTTGAGCTCCAGAATGAACTTAAAATATTCATCCGAAAAGCAAAGTCCTTTTTCGGGGCTGCTCTGTTCGCAAAGGTCTACAATCAGGTCGTTGATAAGGGTAGTGGTGTTTACAGCCTTGCCGCTGCGCAGAGCCTTTGAACCTTTTCCTTCAAAGCCAAGCGTTGAACCTACAATTTCGCGCAGCTGGCGGTAAGAAGCCATATCAATTATGTGGTAAGCGCGTGCATCTTCTATGTCGCGTCCAAGGTAAGCAATTTTATCTGCAATCTTTACAACGCAGCCTTCCCAGGTAAACGGCTGTGTAAGTCCCGGGCGCTTCATTGAATAAAGGTCTATTGCTTCGTTGCGTGGTTTTATTCCCTGCTGGTCAATTTCTCCGCAATGGCATATTAGTCCGTCGCGTACTGCATAGGTAAGATTAAGCGGCTGTTGTATCCCGTTTGGATCCTGCAGCGTTTCTATATAGTCTGCAAAAAAGAGACTGTTTCTCTCGTGCCAGAATTTTTTTGGAGCGTTATGTCCTTCTTTCTGCTCGAGCAGTCCGTTAAGGCAGTCTTCTCCGTGGTGACCAAAGGGTGCATGCCCAATGTCGTGTCCCATTGCAATGGCGCCTGCCAGCTGTTCGTTGAGCCCAAGATATTTTGAAATTGTAGTTGCAACCGAAGCCACATGCATAACATGTTCCATGCGCGTACAGATATGGTCGTTGTGCGGCGCATAAAAAACCTGCGTCTTGTGCTTGAGTCGGCGGAATGCCTCACTGTGAAGGATACGCGTATAGTCGCGCTCAAAGTCGGTACGTATATCATTGCCGCGTCCATAAAGCGGAATCTCGCGCTTTATTGCCTGTTCCCATTTTGGGTTGTTGGAGTCACATCTGTGGTCTTTGAATAAGTTTTGCATATTTATAGCATAAACCGTTTTTGTGAAAAAATAAAGGTTGGAGGAGCGCGATTTTTAAAGTATGAAATAGCTATTATAATTGACTTATATAGCTATGTGGCGTACAATAAGTTATCACATTTTGAGGAGGCCGTATATGGATGCAATTCCAATGTATGAAGCTAAAAACAAGCTTCCGCTTTTCATGCATAAGGCAGAAACCGAAGGACCGGTTTTTATTTCTCGCAGGGACAAGACGGTTGGGGTTCTTCTTTCCATTGATGAATACAACAAACTCCTGCTGGCCAAGCCCAAACGAACAATCCTCGAAGCCGCCGCAGAATTCCGCAAAAATGTTGATGACACCCTTACCGACGAAGAAATTGACAGGATTTTTAATAATAGGGATTCCTGGACAGACATTGATGATTATGAAAGTGATGTCTTTGATGGTGTTTTTGATTAACAGGAGAGAATTATGAATGAAGAAGAACCACACTATCTGTTGGATTCAAATATTGTTTCGGAAATTATCAAACGCGATGCCGATTTTAATGTAATAAAAAAGATGGCAGAACATTCTTCTGACTGTGCCATATGTGCTCCTGTTTGGGAAGAATTAATGTTTGGTGTTAAAATATTACCTCAAGGAATGAATAGAAAGCGTCTTGAAGATTTTCTTGTTAATGATGTTCATCTGAATTTTCCAATCAAAAACTATACAGAAAAGGCTGCACTCATTCATGCAGAGCTTCGTGCACTCCTAAAGAAAAAAGGTACGCCCACACAAAAAACAGACAGCCTCATTGCCTCCATAGCTCTTGCAAATCACATGGTCCTGGTTACCCGCAATACAAAGCATTTTGAACCCATCCAGAAGGTGAGCGAGCTGCAGATAGAAAATTGGTTTGAATAATTGTCTAAAATCTCATTTCCTACTATAATACACTTCATATTATTTTTTACAGAGGTACTTTATGGCAGACAAAGAAGTTAGAGTTAGATATGCACCGAGTCCAACGGGAATGCAGCACATTGGTGGGGTGCGCACTGCGCTTTTTAATTATCTTTTTGCGCGGTCTCAGAATGGAAAATTTATTCTGCGTCTGGAAGATACAGACCGTACACGTTATGACGAAAAATATGTTCAGAACCTCTATGATACTATGGACTGGCTTGGAATTGACTGGGATGAAGGTGGTTCTAAGGGTGGTGAGTATGGACCTTATGTTCAGAGCGAACGCTTTGAGCTTTATAAAAAATATGCTTACGAGCTTTTGGAAAAGGGTGAGGCTTACTACTGCTTCTGTGATGCAGAGCGCCTTGACCGCATCCGTAAGATTCAGACTGAAAATAAAATGGCTCCTGGTTATGACCGTAACTGCCGCCACCTTACACCGGAAGAAGTAAAGGCAAACTTGGATGCAGGAAAGCCTTTTGTAATTCGTCTTAAGGTTCCTATGGAAGGTGAGACAAAGTTTAGCGACCACCTGCTTGGCGACATTGTATGGAAAAACGAAGATATTTCGCCGGATCCTGTTTTGCTCAAGAGCGACGGCTTTCCAACCTATCACCTTGCAAATATTGTTGATGACCACTTTATGAAAATCAGTCATGTAATGCGTGCTCAGGAATGGATTCCTAGTACTCCGCTTCATGTTCAGATGTACCGCGCCTTTGGCTGGGAGCATCCGGAGTTCTGTCACCTTCCAATGGTAAACGGTTCTGACGGAAAGAAGCTTAGTAAGCGCCATGGCTCAACCAGTCTTAACGAGTTCCGTGCACGCGGATATCTTCCACAGGCTATTGTAAACTATGTTGCAATGCTCGGCTGTTCTTACGAAGAAGGAAAAGAATTCTATACTCTCGAAGAACTTGCTGCACGCTTTAAGCTTGAACACCTGAACAAGGCTCCTGCTGTATTTGATTACAAAAAGCTTGAGTACTACAACGGAAACTATATCCGTCAGCTTTCGACCGAAGAACTTTACAAGTGGACCCTGCCGTTCATTACTGGAACCGGCGATGCACTGCTTGAAATAAATCCTGAAAACCCACAGCCAAAGCCAAATGTTGGACCTGAGTTCAGCGGTGTTGCAATGGGAGAAGACGGTCGTCCTTACTGTGTAGATAAATCTATGAACATGAGTACCGAGGATGTTGAAAAAACTTTGATGGGTCTTATGCCTCTTATTCAGGAGCGCCTTAAGTTCTTAACCGAAGCTGCAGAAATGGTACACTTTATGTTTACAGAGCCAGCTGTTCCTCCTGCAGACCAGATTATTCCTAAGCGCATTGACGCTGCAAAGACAAAGGAAGTTTTGGAGGCTTCAAAAGAATTTGTAGGCAAGTGCTTTGAGCTTGACCATGAGCAGGCAGAAGAATGGGCAAAAGCAAAGGCCGAAGAGCTTGGAATTAAGCTCGGCGACTTTATGATGCCTATCCGCATGGCTGTAACTGGTAGCCGCGTAAGCCCTCCTCTTATCGGTTCTATTGTTGTTCTTGGTAAAGAGCGCTCTCTTGCAAGAATTGACCGCACACTTGCTACACTGTAGTTACAATGATTAAAATACTTTTTGTCTGCCATGGGAATATCTGTCGTTCTCCCATGGCAGAATTTGTTATGAAGGATATGGTTCGTCGCGCAGGAAGAGAAGGGGACTTTTTGATTGAGTCTGCTGCAACCAGCCGTGAAGAGCTTGGCAACGACATGCATTATGGTACCCGCACAAAGCTCCGCGAGATGGGCATTCCTTTTACACGCCGCGCCGCCCGCCAGATCCGCCTTGATGACTACGACCGTTATGACTGGCTTGTTGCCATGGACGACGAAAACGTTTACTACATGAACCGCTGCTGGAGTCCTGACCCTGCCCACAAAATTGTACGCCTTCTTTCTTTTGCAGGCAAAACCCGCGACATAGCCGATCCCTGGTATACCGGCAACTTTGATCAGACTTATGATGATATCGTAGAAGGCTGCACTGCCTTTCTCAAGTACCTCCAAAAATAATTCTTTGACAGATTTTAGAAAGTGTGATTAAATTAAAGATGAGGAGTGTCTATGAAAAAAAATGTATTTAAAACTTTGTTGATGGCTGCAATTTTTGCAGGAGCTTTTATTTTGAGTTCATGCAAATTTTCGCCAACTTCTACAACTGTTACAATTAAAAACGAATCTGACGTAGAAATTGCTTACTGGTTGGAATACCGTCTTGGTAGTATGCAGGATCTTGATAAGCCTGCTCCTACTTTGAAACCAGGCGAAAGCTTCACCTGGCCTATATCTGGAAAATTAAGTGCAACTGCAGAAAAGGAAAATGGTTTGCTTGTTGAAGTTATAGAAAAATCAGAACTTGATCTTTTTAAGAAAGCGAATAAAAATAGAAAAGATTCTGATATCCTTCTTTATGTTAGTTCTTATGATGTTCCAAAGATTTCCAATTCTTTTGATGCCGCAGAAACCTATAAAGTTGTAATAAAAGGTGTCAGCTCAAAAGAAGATATTAAATTGCAATAGCCTTTAAGATCCCGGGCTTGACCCGGGAATCTCATTTTAAAACTTTTCCGGCAATTCCTTGCCTTCTTTTTTCCAGGCATAATATTCTGCGGTTGCAGTAAACAAAACATCGCTCGAAGAATTAAGGGCGGTTTCCATACTGTCCTGAACAACTCCAATTACAAATCCAACTCCCACAACCTGCATTGCAATATCATTTGGAATTCCAAAAAGTGAACAGGCAAGTGGAATAAGCAGAAGTGAACCGCCTGCAACTCCCGAAGCACCACAGGCACCAAGTGTTGCAAGTACACACAAAATGATTGCGGTTGGTAAGTCTACAGAAATTCCAAGTGTGTTTGCAGCGGCCAGAGTCATTACAGAAATTGTGATTGCAGCTCCATCCATATTTATTGTTGCACCAAGAGGAATAGAAACAGAATACATGTCTTCATCAAGACCAAGTTTTTCGCAAAGCTCCATATTTACAGGAATGTTTGCGGCAGAACTTCGGGTAAAGAATGCAGTAATTCCACTTTCGCGCAGGCATCGTAAAACAAGCGGGTAAGGATTTCTTTTGAGTACTATTGCAACAATTACCGGTGACACAACAAAGGTCATAAAAAGCATTGAACCTACGAGCACGAGCAGGAGCTTTCCGTAATTTGTAAAAATACCGAGTCCGTTTGTAGAAACTGTTGCAAATACAAGTCCGAATATTCCAAAAGGCGCAAGGTTGATTATCCAGCGGACAATCTGAGAGATTCCCTGTGCAACTTCGGTAAACATGAGCTTTGTCTGTTCGCTTGCAAATCGCTTCATTGCAAGTCCAAAAATCAATGCCCAGGTAAGAATGCCTATATAGTTTGCGCGGACAAGTGAGTCTATTGGATTTGAAACTGCATTTATAAGAAGGTTATTTAAAACCTGACCAATACCTGCCGGAGCTGCAGAAACATCTGCTTCCTGTGCAAGTACGATTGTCTGTGGAAAAATAAAGCTCGCTGTAACTGCTACAAGAGCGGCAAGCAGTGTTGTTGTAAGATACAAACCTATAACCATGCCAAAGCGTTTGTCGAGTTTGGCAGCTCCCTTTGCAAGAGAACTTGAAACAAGTGCAAAAACGAGCACCGGAGCAATTGCCTTTAAGGCACCAACAAAAAGGTTTCCCAGAACCGAAATCCAGCCGGCCTGTGGCAACAAGATTCCAATTATTGCTCCAAGAATAATTCCAATGCAGATTCGCAGAATGAGGCTAATTGAATTATAAGTTTTAATGAGTTTAGTAAAAATATTTGTGTGTTCCATAAAAAAGATTATAACATAAAATAGTAATTTTTTTACAATTTACATCACTTTTTTTACTATAATAAATGCGATTATGGGGTATAATTATTTTGTGAGGTGAAATATGAAAAAACTTGGCTTTGGTTTGATGAGACTTCCTTACTCGGAAGACAAAACTTGGGGAAACATTGATTTGGAAAAGACCCGCGAGATGATTGATGCTTACATGGAACAAGGTTTTTCTTATTTTGATACTGCGTGGGTTTATCACGGCGGATTTTCGGAGCGCGTTTTTGGAGAACTTGTTGCCAAACGCTATCCGCGCGAAAAGTTTCAGGTAACTACTAAAATGCCTCTGTGGGGTAAAACAGATCCTGCCGACTTACAGAAGACTTTTGATGAACAGCTAAAAAAATGCGGTGTTGAATATTTTGACTATTACTTTTTGCATGCCCTGAACCGCGAAGTTTTTGCTACTGCAGAAAAGCTTGGCGCTTTTGAATGGATGCAGGAAATGAAAAAACAGGGAAAAATCCTTCACCCTGGCTTTAGCTTCCACGATGACGCAGACGCTTTGGAAATGATGCTCAGCAAGCACCCGGAGGTTGAACTTGTTCAGCTGCAGATTAATTACATCGACTGGGAAAGCGACAACGTTCAGAGCCGCAAGTGTTTTGAAATCTGTAAGCGCTACAACATTCCTGTTTCTATTATGGAACCAATCAAAGGCGGCAGTCTTGCAAATATCATGCCGGATGCAAAGAAAATCTTTACCGACTATAATCCAAATGCAAGTGCTGCCAGCTGGGCTGTACGCTATTGTGCCAGCCTGGACAATATTCTTGTTGTTCTTAGTGGTATGAGCAATATGGAACAACTGCAGGACAATATGTCTTATATGAAAGATTTTGTTCCTTTGAATGCCGACGAACAGGCTTGTGTACAAAAAGCTGCCGATCTCATAAAATCAACTATCGCAATTCCTTGTACTGCCTGCCGCTACTGTGTTGACGAAACTAACGGCGGCTGCCCTATGAAGATTGATATTCCGCGCATGTTTGAACTTTACAACGAAACAAAGCGTTACGGTGTTGCGGCCTACAAATGGCATTTTGACATGGCTACCAAAAACGGCGGCAACCCTGCAGAATGTATTGGCTGCGGAAACTGCCAGGGCCATTGTCCTCAAAAGCTTGAAATTATCGAACTATTAAAGAAGGTAAGCGAGACCTTTGCATAAGTAATACTTCTTGAAAACTTCACAATAAAGTGTTATTTTCTATTATATATTCAACTACAAGAGGTATGATTTTATGAAAAAATTCTCAATTTTAGTTGCTGCAGTTGCTGTTTTGGCATTAACTGGCTGCTCAAAATCAAAAGTTGTAATTAACGGTAAAGCCGACCTTGAAGGCAAGAAAATTGGTGTTCAGGCTGGTACTACAGGTGAATGGTTTGTAGAGGAAAATATTCCTGGTGCACAGATTGCTTCTTTCAAGAGTGGAATTGATGCTGCCCTTGACCTTAAGAATGGTGCTATTGACTGTGTAGTTTTGGATGAGCTTCCTGCTCAGGAAATTGTAAAGCGCAATCCATCCCTCAAAATTATTCGCGATCCTTTCTTCTCAGAAAACAAGGAAGAATATGCAATTGCAGTTAAAAAGGGTAATTCAGAACTGCTTGCTAAGATTGATGATACAATCAATACAATGAAAAAGAACGGTGACTATGAAAAGCTCGTAAACGCATTCATGCCTGCCGACGGAAATATTCAGATTCCTGCAAGCGAAGCTACAAGCGGTGACAAGGTAATTCTTGGAACAAACGCTGCTTTCCCTCCATTTGAATATGTAGAAGGAAAGAACATTGTAGGCTTTGATATTACAATGGGCGAAAAAATTGCCAAGAATGCAGGTATGAAGCTCGAAGTTATGGATATGGCATTTGACAGCTTGATTCCAGCTCTTCAGGCAGGAACAATTGACTTTATTGCTGCCGGTATGTCTGTAACCGAAGAACGCAAAAAGAACGTAGACTTTTCTGTTCCATACTTTGCCTCTGAACAGGTTATCATCGTAAGAAAATAAAATGGTCGGGGTCCCTGAGCCTGTCGAAGGGTCCCCCATAGGATTCGTTTCATGTTATCAAGAATTGGCCAGTCCATTTACGACACAATGATTGCCGGTGACAGTTATGTTTTGATTCTCCAGGGCTTGGGAATAACGCTCCTTATTGCAATCTGCGCTATTCTCATTGGTACAGTACTTGGCTGTATCTTTGCGCTTATGAAGATTTCGGACAGCAAGATTCTGCGCGGTATTGCAAATGCATATACAACAATCCTGCGCGGAATTCCTCTTGCCACCCAGCTCATGATTTTTTACTTCGTTGTTTTTGCTCCTCTTCGTCTTCCAAAGCTGCTGGTTGCAATCATTTCGTATGGTCTTAATTCCGGGGCCTACTGTACGGAGATTTTCCGTGCGGGTATTCAGGGAGTAGACAAGGGACAGACCGAAGCTGGCCGTTCTCTGGGTTTAAGCAAATGGCAGACTCTTTTTAAGATTGTTCTGCCTCAGGCTGTAAAGGCATGTCTTCCAACCTATACAAGCGAGTTCATCGTATTAATTAAGGAAACCTCTGTTGCGTCATTCATTGCTGTACGCGATATGACCAAGGCCGGAGATATGATTCGTAACGCAACCTACAACGCCTGGATTCCGCTGCTTACCTGTGCAATTATTTATCTTATTCTGACAGTTGGACTTACCAAGCTGTTTGGTCTGCTGGAAAAAAGGATGGCCAAAAGTGACAGATGACATTTTAATAGAAGTAAAGAATCTCAAAATAAGCTTTGGCGATCTTCATGTAATTAAGGATTTGACTACAACAATTAAGCGAGGCGAAAAAATCGTAGTAATCGGTCCTTCCGGCTCGGGTAAATCCACATTTCTGCGCTGCCTCAACAGATTGGAAACCCCTGATGGCGGAACAATCCTTTTTGAAGGCAACGATATGACCAATCCCCAGACAAATCTTGACGCCTGCCGCCAGAAAATGGGAATGGTTTTTCAGCATTTTAATCTGTTTCCACATCTTACCGTAATGGAAAATATAACGCTTGCTCCGGTACAGCTGGGACTTAAAACTCCCGAAGAAGCCCGCGAAGAAGCTATGAAGCTGCTTGAACGAATCGGGCTTCCGGAAAAAGCAGATGTTTACCCGTCAACACTCTCGGGTGGACAAAAGCAGCGTATTGCAATTGTACGTTCTTTAGCTATGCATCCGGATGTAATGCTCTTTGATGAACCAACCTCTGCCCTTGATCCCGAAATGGTAGGCGAAGTTCTTGAAGTTATGAAGGATCTTGCCAGAGAAGGCATGACCATGGTTGTTGTAACTCACGAAATGGGCTTTGCCCGCGAGGTTGCAGACCGTGTTATGTTTATGGACGGCGGTTATATTGCAGAAGAGGGTACCCCGGAACAGATTTTCCAGAATCCACAGTGCGACCGTTTGCGCCAATTCCTGCGCGCCGTATTATAAAAAAATCTTGACAATATATATATATAACTGTATTATCGTATTAGTACAATAATACTTACACACAAAAAAGGAGATGACACATGTCAGTTATCACACTTGAAAATGTTCACAAAACTTATCCTCTTGGAAAGCAGCGTGTAGAAGCTGTAAAAGGGGTTAGCTTTAGCGTTGAAAAAGGCGAGTTTGCCGCAATTTCGGGACCTTCTGGTTCGGGCAAATCTACAATTCTTAATATGGTTGGTCTTATTGACCTTCCAACCGACGGTAAAATCATCATAGATGGAATTGATGTTTACGATGGCTTTAATCTGGAGAACACGGAGCTCGATGCCGGCCGTCTGAACAACTATAACGAAAAGAAAAATAAAAAAATCAAAAATACAATTCCAAAAAAACTGGACCGCAGAATTACAGGACTCCGCCGTTCACATCTTGGTTTTATCTTTCAGACCTTCAATCTTATTCCGGTTTTGAATGTTTATGAAAATATTGAATTCCCGCTCCTGCTCGAGTCAAAGGATAAGAATCTTGCCTGTCCTGTAGATTCCTTTAGCAAGAAAGAAAAGGAAGAATGGATTCACTACCTTATGGAAAAGACCGGCCTTGTAGACTGGGAAAAGCATAAGCCAAGTGAACTTAGTGGTGGTCAGCGCCAGCGTGTTGCAATTGCACGTGCTCTTGTTACAAAGGCTCCTGTAATTCTTGCCGATGAGCCTACTGCCAATCTGGACTCTGTAAACTCTGCACAGATCCTTTCTCTTATGAAGGATTTGAACCGCGATCCTGAGCTTTTGACAACCTTTATTTTCTCTACTCACGATTCGCGCATCGTAGAAATGTGTGATCATGTAATTCACATTTTTGATGGACTTATTAAAGAAGACGAGCACAAAACCGGCTCTGATGTTTACAACGTGGAGTCTAAATAATGAAAGAAATATTTAAGCTTGCATTGCGAAACCTTAAAGAGCACAAGTCCAAGACAATTATTATTGCCTGCTTTCTTATTTTTGGTGTAGCAATCGTTATATTAGGCAATTCTTTCCTGGAATCTGTAAACCGGGGCCTCGAAAAAGACTTCCGCACAAATTACACAGGAGATATTGCCATTGGTAAAAATCCCGACCAGGGATATATGAATGATATTTTTGGTTCAACTCCAACCACTATTACAACAGATATTCCGCAGCTGCCTGCAATTCCGGACCTTGATAAGGTAGAAGAAATTATTGATCAGACAGAAGGAATAAAGAGCAGAACAAAAATCATTTCGGCTCAGATTCTTGTTGCTTATGGTGTAGAAATGGATTTGTCAAACCTTCAGGATCGCGATGATCTTGGTTTTGATGACCTGCCAATTTCCATGCTTTTTGCAGGAGAAGATGGCAGCTACTGGAACACCTTCCCAAGCGTAAACTTTATAGAAGGAACTTATCCGGCTCCAGGTACCAACGAAATTATGATTGATACCCGAGTAAAAAAAGCTTATGAATCTTTGTACAGCCGCGAGCTTCATATTGGCGACACGGTTTTGTGTGCAGGTGCCAACTCTTCTACAACGCTGAGGGAAGCTAAGGTAGTTGGTGTATTTAATCCGCCAAACGAAA
>JAEEGJ010022651.1_pt1 | contig 13308 bp, 9 predicted proteins | sample 8958761 | NCBI WGS metagenome assembly JAEEGJ01 (sample SAMN16246546, study PRJNA631951) | gut metagenome | biome: gut microbiome; feature: rumen; material: RS-attached | host: Bos | place: Iran: Karaj | collected 2018-10
CCTGGGACTTGGCATCCGGGCGGAGCCACTTGATCTTGCCCTTTTCGCGGAGGTTCTGGATTTCTTCCATGAGCTTGTGGGCGAGGCTGATCGGGAGCGGCATGAGTTCCTTGGTTTCCTTGACGGCATAACCGAACATCATACCCTGGTCGCCAGCACCCTGCTTGTCGTCTTCCTTGCCGACGGCAGCCTTGGCGTCAACGCCCTGGGCGATATCCGGAGACTGCTTGTCCATGGCGACGAGCACGGCGCAACCCTTGTAGTCGAACTGGAGGTCCGGGTTCACGTAGCCGATGTTCTTGATAGCGTTGCGTGCAACTTCCTGGAAATCAACAACCGCCTTGGTCGTGAGTTCGCCGCTGATGACGACGAGGCCTGTGTTCACGAGCGTTTCGCAAGCGACGCGGCTGTTCGGGTCTTGGGCGAGGCAAGCATCGAGGATGGAGTCGGAAATCTGGTCGGCGACCTTGTCCGGGTGGCCTTTAGAAACAGATTCGGAGGTGAAGAGATAATGTGCCATTATGGGCTCCTATTTTAATTAAACTTTAAAATTCTTTCTATGCGTAAATTTAGTTAAATGCATAGATTGTGGCAATGAATATATATTCTGATTGGTCTTTTTATGCTCAAAAACGTTTTTTCGGTTGTAAATAAAAATTTTATATATATATTTTCTATTACGTTTAATAGGAAAATCAAGGAGAAAATATGGATTTGCCTTTTATGGTGGCGTGGCTTGATGATTTGCTGGATCCGAAATCATTCAAGGATTACTGTGTAAATGGTCTTTGTGTTGAAGCGAACGACAAGGTGACGCGTATTGTGACTGGAGTGAGTTTGCGAGACCAGTTGATCGACGCGGCAATTGCCGAAAAAGCGGACTGTATTATCGTTCACCATCCGAACGGATTTTGGCAAGGGGAATCCCAAATTCCGGTTGGAAAGTTTGCAGAACGTCTTCGCAAGCTTATGTGTAACGGTATCTCTGTGTTCGGCTTCCATTTGCCGCTTGACGGTCACCGTGAAATTGGCAATAATATCATGATTGCCAAAAGCCTTGGCCTGAATCCGGTCCATGAATTTATGTACGAAGGCATGAGGGCTGTAGGCGTCATTGCGGAGTGGAATACGCCTGCAACGCGTGAAGAATTTTTGGACTGCTTGAACACGGCGTTCCCGCATGGTGTGCAAAATTCATTTTTCCATGGTCCTGAAGATATCAAGCGCGTCGCCATTTGCAGCGGCAGTTGCGGCATTTCTGGAATCAAGGATGCGATGGAAATGAAGTGCGACGCCTTTGTCACGGGGAGCATCAAGGAAGAAGTTCCTATTTATTGTCAGGAAAACGGAGTCAATTTGGTATCGTGCGGGCATCACAGGACTGAAACTTTCGGTGTGCGCGCTTTGGCCGAAAAAGTTGAAAAAGAACTTTCAATTCCGTCCAAATTCATTGACTTTGACAATCCTGTGTAGTTTGGACAAATGAACCGTGTAAGCCGGCCCCGGCATAAAGCCGGGGTGACAGGGGGAGAGGAAATGTACACGGGCTTCCTTCGCCGTTCATGACGCAAAAAGTCCGTCGTCATTCCGAACAAAGTGAGGAATTCAGTTACTTTTTTTATTTCGATTCAAGACTTAACAGGATCCTTCACATTCGTTCTGGAAGACTGCTTAGGTTTGGATCCTATCGCCTTCGGCTCCAGGATGACGGCTTTGGTATGGATTGGACTTTGGTTGTTTATTCTGTAAAAATGGTTAAAATTTCCTATTTTACCTAATTGTAATGAAAAAGAATGAATTAACTTTTTGCATTTTGCGGAGAGTTTATTTAAATTTCATTTAAATGAATTTCGTAAAGGCTTCAATCCGTTTTCAAAAGTCCTCTCGGCTGCTGACTGTCAGCGTGCCCGCATTCCTCTTTCGGGGATGGATTTTTGTACGAATTTTGATGATTATCGGATTCATCCTTTTTTTGGTACAAGTTCTTTCCACTTCGGTTTATGACGGCGTGTTGAAGCATGCGTTTGCAAGTCGGCAGAAGTTGAACAAGGAACTTTCGCAAATCCAGAATACCGTAGATTACATTTCTGCAAATTCAAGTGATTTTTTCAAGGCCGAAAAGATGTTGCATGCGAAGTTCGGACTCCCGCTGCCGGATGAAGCGTCCCGTAATTTATCGACGGGCGGCCATATAGAACCTGTGGTCCAGCTTTTGCGCAAGAGTTCGCCGGTTTTTGAACGTACCGCCAAGATGCACGAAGATGTTTGGCGCATTTACGGAAAAATCCAGAATAATGAAAATTCTTTTGACGCTCTGACCAAGTACATTGACCAGAGCCGCTCGGTTTTACGCTACATTCCGTCGATTTCTCCGACGACGGGTCGTTACGCTTCCGCTTTCGGTCCGCGTATCCATCCGGTGACGGGCGAAGTGGGCAAGATGCACCAGGGCATCGATATCGCCAACGACCGTTGGACTCCGATTTATGCTCCGGCGGATGGCGTGGTTGAAATTTCTCAACTGAGTTCCTCTTTTGGGAATTTTGTAGTCCTGAATCATGGCAACGGTTTCAAGACCCGTTATGGGCACATGCAGATGTCCGCCGTGACTCCGGGCCAGTTTGTACATCGTTATCAAATTCTTGGCTATATGGGCAATACTGGGCGATCCGTCGGGCCGCATCTCCATTACGAGGTGTGGTTGAATGGAAGTCCGGTGAACCCTCTTCCTTATATTCTTCCTAACGACTATGAAGTCGATTAATTCCTGATAGCTTTTGAAGCTTGGAGGGGCACCCGGGAGGGTGTTATGAAAAAATGTGGTTTGCTGACCGCTTTTTGCGGTTTGGCGTTGTATTCGGTCACGTATTCGTGCCCGATGATTGTGGAGCTTTTTCCAGATCCGAAAAATATTTCTGATGCGGAGGGCGAGTACGTTGAAATTCGTCTGGACGATTACGACCGTTTGGAGGATGGTTCTAACCAGTTCCGGGCGGATTCGCTTTTTGTACGGTTCGAATCCAAGGAAATTTTGGCGTTCAAGTGGCCCGATGCGGACCGTCTGTTGCTGGTGCACGATTCGTCTATCTGTCAACCTCGCAAGGACTTGGCTTGCGGCTCACTGGGGAAGGTGTCGCTCCCGAATTCCAGAGAGTCCCTTTGGAAGGTCTGGTCGGGCGTGTGCATGGATTCGGTCACGGTTCCGCAGCCGAAGCCTGGCAAGGCGATGCAGCGCGTGGGGCTGACGGACGAATGGGTTTTCGTGGCGGGGACCATGGGGGTGGGCGATCCGGAATACGAGCTTGGCGTTAAAGAAGATTCGCTTTTGACGTTGGCGGGGGAGTGGGCGAAGTCGCTAAAGATGACTGAAATCCATCATTGCCCTGAAGAGCCGATGTCGGAGTGGGTGGAGCTTTACAATGCAAGTGCGTATCCGCTTCCGCTAGATGCGTTCCGCTTTTGCGACCGTGGCGGTGCGCTTGGCCGTACGGGCGATTCCATTTTGCCGTACCAAACGGTGCTTGTCAGCAAGGATACTTTGTCGTTAAGAGAATCCTTGGGCGTATCCGATATTCGCTTGATTCAGGTACCGCTTGGATTTTTGAATAACGTAGAAGGTTCGCTTCGTCTTTGCTTCCGTAATGACGTTGTAGATAGCGTTTTTTGGAACAAAGGAACTGCTACTTGTCCGTCAGGATTCAATCCTCTCACGAACCGTCGGGAATTTACGCCGGGATTCTTGCCGCAAAATGCGCGGAACGCGTTATCCGCGAAGGGGGTATCACAAGGCGTGTCGCAAAATCCGTCGCAAGGGTCTTTAAGAGGTGAAGACGGGTCTGCGAAAGATGCTTTTACAGAGGGAAGTGTTCCTTTTATGTATAAACTCTCTTCGCGTGTAGTTTCGAAAAAAGGGACTCCGCTTCGCGTGCGTGTGGAATCAGAATACGATGTGTTGCTTTCGCTTTTGGATTCTGCGGGGCGTCGCGTATGGAAATCTGTGGTGCCTTCGATGTCGAATGAATGGGTTTACGTACCAGTGCAGGAAAATCTTGGAATTGGCGTGGGTTATGTCGCTTTGTCCGTGGGGGAGTACGAAAATGTGGTCGGTATTCTTGTTCGTCCGTAAATGGTTTTTGCACTCTTTTTTGCTGTTCTCTGTGTTGCTGGTGGCCGTTTTTCCTTGTGATGCAGCTGAAGGGCATGCTTCTTTTGCGTCGCTGTTGGGTGGGAATCTTTCGCCGAAGGGGCTTGGCGGTTTCTATTCGACTCCGGCTCGGCATGCGGAACCTGCGTACGGGGTTGCGTATTACTGGATGGATGAAGTCGATGTTTATTCGTGGAGCCTTTCGCTTGAATTCGGGAATGATGCCTACCGTGCGGGTACTTTTGTCGCTTACCAGTCGATGGATTCACTTTATCGGAATTTGTATTCAGAAGTCTCGTTTGCAAAAACCTGGGCGAAACTAGCTGTCGGGATGAGTTACGGACTCGATATGGAATGGGTTCCTGGCGATGCTTTTTGGACGCGACACCGGTTCAAGTGGGCTGCTAGCTATCGTTGGAAGCAGATTGTTGCGGCGGGAATGTTGAGCGGGTTCATGGACGAAGGCGTTTCGCATTTAACGCCGATTGTCGGAGTCCATTGGGATTCGGACGAGTCCGTTTCGGCTTTTTCGGAATGCGATTTCGATTATTTGTACGTAGGGGCGTCTTTCCGTTGGAAATTCCTGGAGGTCGCTACATCTTACCGGTTTCCGGATTTTGCGGTGGCCGTGCAACTCTCGTTTAATGGGAACCGCTATGGCATTTCGTATGCGCGAGGTTTCAAGCACAATTCGTTAGGATGGAACGGCGTTCATGTATCGCGATGGTTGAAACAGTAATTTACAATCCAATGGCCTATAAATTATCTAATTTTGCTATCGTATGAAAAAAGCTATCCTTTTATTGCTTGTTTTGTCGGTATGTTGTATTGCGGATAATGACGGCGCTTCTGAAATACCCTTTGCTGTGGATTTTGATGCGACTTCAGAGGTTAAATCTGAACCAGCTCTCAAACCTGTGACTGAAGTGAAATCAGAAGAATCGCAGGAACCAAAGGCCGAGGAAAAATCAAAGCCGACGAAGGCCGCTCACAAGGCAAAGTCCAAGGCGAAAGCTAAAGCTCCGCAGAAATCGAATGATGAGGTTGAATCGAAGCCCGAAGAAACCTCTTTAGACAACGCCTCTGTTGATAACGGTTCCGCGGAAAAAACGGCAGATGCAACGCCTGCAAAAGGCGATAATTCCGTAAAGGATTCGAAGTTTACGATATATATTCATCCGTTTAACTTCTTGGTGCCATATTCGCATTTTTGGGCGGGTATCAATGTTCCGAACGGTTTGACGGACTATCCCTCGTTCAACTTGACTTTTGAATGGAATTTGTTTGAAACGTCTTCGCTTATGACGATGCCGCATTTTGTACGGGTCGATCGTTCGGATGATGATTACAAGATTTACGATATCGGCTTGCAGGAAAGTTATCGCTGGTACAATCTCGGAGGCAATCGGTGGCGGTATTTGCAGCTAGGTTTATTGTTTAGTCATTTGCATGTCGATGACGAAAAAAATGGCGGCTTTGATGGCTGGCTGTATGGCTTTATGCTCAACGTCGGGATGAAGAAAATTTTGAACGGCGGCGAAGGGTTCTTGGGGCATTTTGCCGTTTCCGTTGATGTTGGCGTTGGTTACGCATTTACGAGCGATTTTGAAGCAGACCGCAAGGGTGGTTACTTTAAGATGGATAAAGGTTTGTCCATCGATGTAAATGCCGCCTTCGGATTCCGGATATAGACTATTGCAGTAAACGTCAAAAGAATATTTGTTTATTATAAATCGTGAAAGACTGTAAAAATTTCGTTCAGCAAGTAAAAAGTTTTTTTGAAGGGCTGAATTTTGTTTGTTTAAGTTTGGGTAATGTCGGTTGATGTTTCGCTTTATTTTATCTAGATTATGTGTGTAAGGTAATAATTGTATAAGGAGGATTGCTTGAAACAACGTTTTACTTCAATTTGTATCTTGTCGGGAGTCCTCTCGCTTTTTGTTGCGTGTAGCGATGATGACAATTCGTTTGCTAATGGTGGCGAAAACGAGTACGGCACCGACTATGTCGTCAAGTATTATGACAACCTTTCTGTTTGCATTGACGAAAGGCAAGACGAAACGGCTTATGTGACAGAACGGGAAAAAGCTTTCGTGTGCGAAGACGGTAAATGGCATCCGACTGATGAAAAGGTGACAAAATCTTCCTCGTCGCGCGATGGCAGTTCGGATGATGGCGAGAGTTCTTCTTCGGAAGGCGGTTCTTTTGGAAAGAAATCTTCTTCGTCAAAAGTAAACAGTTCGAGCAGCACTGTGGTAAAATCTTTGGATTCGATATTTGTTGCGACAACTTCGATGCTTGTAGATTATTGCAAGTTCTCTTCTAGTAATGATACCTGTAAATATGACACTTTTACGGATTCGCGCGATAGCAATATCTACAAGACCGTCTCCATCGGCTGGCAGGTCTGGATGGCGGAAAACCTCAGGTACAAGTCTTCGGAAAGCATCTGTTCCGGCGATTCGACTGTTGGTTGTTCGACTTATGGAATGCATTACCCTTGCAGAGAAAAAGATTCTGTTTGCCCAGAAGGATGGAAGCTCCCATCGCAGAGGGATTTTGCCATTTTGGGAGGGGCTTTCTTAGGCAATGTGGATAGTGCCGGATATTATTTAAAGACTTCAAATTGGTCGTCTTGGTATGGTCGAGACGTGGTTGGTTTTTCGTGGGAACCTTTTGGTGGTTCCGGGAGCGAGGGTGCTTTTTGGACAGAAACGAATGGCAAGCATGAATACGTTTATGCGTATGAAAGACGTTTGATGGAAGGCTGGACTGCTTCTGACACGGTGTTCTATCCGATTCGTTGCATAAAGGAATAGTGGAGGGGGATATGTTTTTGCGCTTGAATTTATTTGTTGCTGCTGTTCTGTGTGGCTTTGTCGCCTGTAGCGAAGATGACGATTTTATTCAGCGAGTTGAACAGGAAAGGCTTGAAATTGGCTCAAGTGTCGAGACTTATGCCGACCTACTGGTTTGTTCCGAAACCAGGGATGGCGATTCAGTAGAGGTTGAATCCGAAAAGAAAATATATGTCTGCAAAAATGGGGAATGGACTCCTGTTGCCGAGGCTGTAAATTCCAGTTCCAGCGCCAACAGTTATCTAGGCTATAGTTCCAGCTTGAGAGTCGTCGATTCTGCTGAATGTGCTCAGATGGGTCGCCCCCTTACGGATAAAAATACATTCGTCGACCCGCGCGACGGCCAGAAATACAGGATGGTCACGCTTGGCGGGCATACTTGGATGGCGCAGAACCTAAACTTTGAAACAGAAGAATCTTGGCCTGTGACTACATGTTCGAAGTACGGTAGAATTTATTATGGGTATGATGTAATTGACAGCGCGGGCAAATATACACGGGACGGCAAGGCGTGCGAGTCGTTTAAGGATTGTATCGCGAAAAGCCCTATCCAGGGAATTTGTCCGCCAGGCTGGCACTTGCCGACGAAGACGGAAATGGATTCCCTGACTTTAGAAATTGGAAATGGAATTTATGCGGCGAGCCCCTTTTTAGACGGTTACATAGGGGACTACTACGGTTTTTCGGCGGTGCCAACGCCAGATTACAGATGGTGGGGAGGCGAGGCCGATAATTCGGGTTATCGTCTTTATTGCTTGTTGTACAACGCTAATATAAATCCTAAATCTGAATGGAACAAGTGCACTGCTCTCGCTGGTAATGAGCACCCTGTCCGGTGTGTTCTGGATTCAATCCTGGAGGAGCCTGTTGTACCGACTGTGAACCCGTACCGCAAATCCAAGGTGGCTGCCTGCAAGACCATGACATATGACGTGTGTGAATACGGGACGCTCAAAGATGAACGCGATGGCCAGGCATACAAGACGGTGAAGATATTTGACCAGTGGTGGATGACCGAAGACTTAAGATATAACCCGGGCGATACGAGCTTAGTAAGTTGCTATAGCACAAATGATACCGTATGTGACAAAATTGGACGAAAGTATCGTTGGTCGTTCCTTATGGATGCCGAAGGTATTTTTTCTGATGATGCTGTAGGTTGTTTCGATACGACAATGTGCAAGCCGTCTAGTCGGGTGAGGGGGATTTGCCCCGAGGGGTGGCGCGTGCCGAATCTAAAAGACTGGGATCACCTTGTAGTGAATCTTGGTGGTTCCCTTGATCTGGCGATCACGAGCGGTATTGCGAATAAGAACAGAAACATTTTATTTGAATATCCTTTTGAAATTGCGCAGGCCCTGGTGAGGAGGGGGCACTGGAGCTCTGAAGACGTCCGCACTTACGATGCTTTCGGTTTTGGTGTTTATGATAATAATTCCGCAAATAAATCGGTTTATTGGACGTCTGACGAAAATAGTCGATACCAAGCTTATCTTGTCAGTTTTTGGTATGGCGGATTCTTTCAGATTGTAGCGGCACATAAAAAAAGCAAATATGGCATCCGTTGCATAAAGATGGATGAAAACTGATAGAAAACGAAAATCGGCTAATGTGTCATTTGGATACCCAAAATAGCCTGGAACCCTTGCAAATATTGGGCTGCGGCAATATTTTTTAAAAATGGGTAAAATTTGCTTTTTTTTGTGGTTCTAACAGTGTTACAAAGAAGGGCTTCTCGCATGGTCACCAGAGATGGTTCTGCAAAGCCTGTGGGCGACATTTTTCGCATTCAAGGGTTGATTTCAGCAACGAAATTCTCCGGTTAAGATTCTCTGGGAAGCTAAGTTCGCAAGACATCGCAAATCAGCTCGGCGTATCCAGAAGTACCGTATGCAGAAAAATAAAGTCTGCACCGGTTCCTGAAATAAAGGCTCTTCCTGGTAAAATAATCGCCCTGACGGACACGACTTATTGGGGATGGAATTTTGGTGTCGTGGCAATAAAGGATGCCATTAAAGGACGCATCGTCTGGTCGAAATTCATCAACAGAAAAGAGCGGGTTGAAGATTACGTGGAAGGCGTCGAATGGCTGGAAAATAACGGCTTTGAAATAAAGTGCATCGTCAGCGATGGCTTGCGGGGACTGAGAGAACGGCTATCCAGGTATCCGTTCCAGTACTGCCAATTTCATCAGGTAAAGACCGTCAGACATTGGCTGACTAGCAGACCTAAACTGGATGCGTCAAGGGAACTCCTGGACTTGACATACTTCATGGTCCATACGGACAGGGCATCCTTTGAGGGGCTGTTCGGTGAATGGGAATGCAAGTGGAAGGCGTTCCTTAAAGAACGAACTCTGCATGCCGACGGGAAAATGCACTACACGCACAAGAACCTCCGGAGCGCCTACCACAGCATAAAAAGAAACATGCGTTTTCTATGGACCTTCGAAGAACTGTACGGACTCGGGATTCCAAATACGAATAACGGCATAGAGTCCGTGTTTACCGATCTGAAATCAATTTTGCGTCTTCACAAGGGTATCTCAATGAACACTCGCAAGACCATGATTTTGGAATATTTTTCTCGCCTGAACGCAGATGAATAAAGGGCTTGCGACGGATTCAGGTATCCAAATGACACTTAATGCAAAGGATACCCATTTTTAGGTATCCTTTTGACACTTAAGCCGACAATGTATCTGTGAGAAGTACCGTGTAAGGAGATCCCCGAACACTTCGACAGGCTCAGTGCATCGCAAGTCGGGGGTGACAATGAGAGAGGGAACGTGTAAGCGATTAGAGCCGTATCCGCAAGGGGGAATGTCATCCCGGCCTTGTGCTGGGATCGGTTGCTAAAGAATAAAGCTGGCCCCGGAACGGGTCCGGGGTGACAAAGCGAGGGGGAACGTGTAAGCGATTAGAGCCGTATCCGCAAGGGGGAATGTCATCCCGGCCTTGTGCCGGGATCGGTTACTAAAGAATAAAACTGGCCCCGGAACACTTCGACGAAGCTCAGTGCGTCGCGGAGTCCGGGGTGACAATGAGAGAGGGAATGTGTAAGCGTGGGATGTCAGGAACTACACTTCTGCCTGTTCCATCTTTTTTTTCAAGTCGATGACCCAATAAAGAGGTAATTCGGTATTGCGAGCAACCTTTTCAACAGAATCCCCATCTTTCAAGAAATTCCTCGCGACTTTTTCCCGTTCCCTGAACCGATACATCGCTTTGTCAATTGATTTCATCTCGTCCGTCATAAGATACCTCGAACTAAAATTACATAATCTTACCTCTTCCTGCAATACCTTAAAAATCGGATCCTTTACGAACTCGCTGAAATCCGCCTCACGGTTGAGCGTGTCGATGGCGCGGAGCCATAGGGCAAGACGGCTGCGGTCAGCGGCAAACACATCGGCGTGACCCAAGAACTTGTTCACTTCGATAACGGTGATCGCAAGCGGTTCGAAATACAGCAGTTTTTCCTGATTGTAAAGCTGCACCGTGTGGCGGTAATTCTGCGAAACTCCCCACGGGAATGCGTCAGTAAACTGGAAACTGATGAGGTTCAGATTTTCGAGGACGGGCGGGGCGTTTTTCTTCACCATGTTGCTGATGTGGCGAGACACGTAAAGCACGACGCGGTGCTTATAGATGGTGTCGCCATCGTGCTGGATTTCGATGGAAATGCGGTCGCGGGGAGCATCGTCGCGATCGTTGGTCAAAAGCAAGTCCGGCTCAGAATTGCGGTATCCGAGGTTACCGGGGATAAAGGGATTCACGAGCTTCGGATGTTCGATGCGCTCTGCACCGACAAGGTTCAGTGCCGCGTTAATGAGGTCCGCCGTGAGGGCGATGTTCTTCTCACTCGCCAAAATTTTCTTGATGCAGGCGTCGTTGTAGAAATAAACGTTGTGTTTTTCATGCGATTTCACAATAGCGTCGGTGTCTTCGCCTTTTTCGTCCGCTTTCCTGAGTTTTTCGAGAAAGCGAGCAAATTCTTCTCTGGTCATGCAAGTCCTTTGTTAAAGTTTTCAAGGTGTCTCTATTATCTTTAACACGCTTTTTCGACCGATTTGTCCAAGACTTTTTTGTAAAAAAAATTTAAGAGGAAAAAGTGGGATACGTCATTTTTCGCATTGCGAAGAATCCAGTCACTTTCAGCTCACGCATTACAAGATTTAACTGGATCCTGCTCCTACGAACCTAATTCAACTAAGGCACTGAAGTGCCAAGTTTCATATATCCCCTACGGGTCAGGATGACGCGAAAATGCAATGTCATGCCGGACTTCGTTCCGGCATCAGTTGTTTGTCGCAAAACACAGGCCCCGGAACACTTCGACGAAGCTCAGTGCGTCGCGGAGTCCGGGGTGACAGATGTGAGGGGTACATGAAAAAAGACCCCGGCACTGATGATGTGCCAGGGTGACAATGTAATAAGAACATCACAGGATTCCGTCGCTACGCTCCAGAATGACGGATGATGTCTCGGCTATTTGAATTTGGCACCCCTGCGGAGTGCGAATTCTAGGCCTCGGTCATAGGGAAATGCGAGCATTTCCCTGCGACGCTCGGCTATTTGAATTTTTTAGCCATCGACTTGAGGAGGGCATTCATCTTGGCAGGCTGGGCCGGATTCGGCTTCTTCTGCGGCTGCATGCCCGGGCGTTCCTTCCCTGCAATCTTGTTCTTAAGATCGGCAATCGTTGCATGGCCCTGGATGCCGCCCTGCGGACGAGCACCACCATCGCGATGACCCACGCCACGCGGACCGCCCACGCGCTGACCGCGAGGACCATTTGCGCCAGCACCGGCAACACCGTCGGTAGATTCCTGCTTCATGGAAAGGCTGATACGCTTCTGGTTTGCGTCAACGGCAACAACGCGGACCTTCACCACGTCACCGACCGTAAGCACGTCCTTGGCGTCCGTCACGTACTTGTCACTGATTTCAGAAATGTGAACGAGGCCGTCCTGATGCACGCCGATATCGACAAACGCACCGAAGTTAGCAACGTTGGTCACAACGCCTTCCATCCAGCTACCCGTCACGAGGTCGTTGATGGTCTTGATACGGTCATCGAATTTCGCATAACGGAATTCCTTACGCGGGTCGCGGCTCGGCTTCTGGAGTTCCTTCACGATATCTTCCAAAGTAGCACGGCCCACTTCGTCGCTCAAGAATTCATCAAGCTTGATGCCCTTCACAGCGTCTGCATTGCCGACCATTTCCTTGACCGGAACGCCGACCTTTTCAGCCATTTTTTCGACGAGGGCGTAGTTTTCAGGATGCACGGCGGAATCGTCCAGCGGGTTTTCGGCACCCGGAATGCGCATAAAGCCAGCAGCTTGTTCGAAAGCCTTCGGACCGAAGCCCTTCACCTTCTTCAAGTCTTCGCGGCTTGCGTATGCACCATTTTCTTCGCGGTACTTCACAATCGCTTCAGAGAGCGTGTTGCTGAGGCCAGCCACATGAGAGAGAAGCGGAGCAGAAGCGCTGTTCACATCGACACCGACCATGTTCACGCAACTTTCCACCACTTCATCCAAGCGCTTCTTGAGTTCGCGCTGGTTCACGTCGTGCTGGTACTGGCCCACGCCAATGGACTGCGGATCGACCTTCACAAGTTCGGCAAGCGGGTCCTGCAAGCGGCGGCCAATGGAAATAGCACCACGTGTAGTAACGTCTTCCTTCGGGAATTCGGCAATAGCAATCATGCTTGCGCTATAGACAGATGCACCAGCTTCGGAGACGATAACGCGCGGTGGAACCTTGCCCTTGAACTTGAGGGCCATTTCGCCACAGAAAGCATCCGTTTCGCGGCTTGCCGTACCGTTACCGATAGCAATCAAGTCAATCTGATACTTGTCGATGAGGCTCATCAGATAAACTGCGGCACCGGCCTTGTCGTTCCACGGTTCATGCGGCTTGATAATGCCGTGGTCCATGAACTTGCCGTTCTTGTCGAGCACAGCGACCTTGCAGCCCGTGCGGAAACCCGGGTCGAGGGCGAGCACAGCCTTGTGGCCTGCCGGAGCGGCGAGCAAAACGTCCTGGAGGTTCTTACTGAACACCTTGAAAGCTTCTTCTTCAGCGGCATCCTTGAGGAGGAGGCGCACTTCGCTTTCCATGCTCGGCTGGAGCAAACGTTCCCAAGCGTCCTTGCACATGTCTTCGAGATACGGCTTCCAGACAGAGTCACCCTTGATGACCTGGTTCTGCAAATAACCGATCATTTCTTCGTTCGGGACTTCGATGGAGAGGCGGAGCACCTTTTCCTTTTCGCCACGGCGGAGAGCGAGCATAC
>JAEEGJ010022656.1_pt1 | contig 13304 bp, 8 predicted proteins | sample 8958761 | NCBI WGS metagenome assembly JAEEGJ01 (sample SAMN16246546, study PRJNA631951) | gut metagenome | biome: gut microbiome; feature: rumen; material: RS-attached | host: Bos | place: Iran: Karaj | collected 2018-10
CGTCACAGTTGAACCAAGTGACGCCACCCACGTCGTTGGGCAGCCATGAACGCATCTGGCAGGTCATGGTGAAACCGCTTTGTTGTGTGGCGATGGGACGTTCGCGATAATAAGGGATGCTGTCACTATCCGTGAAGTGCATAGGCAGGGGACGAATGGGCATGCCCCAAGGGCCAGCGGTCATGTCGGAGGTCATATCAAGAGGAGTGCCTTCAAAATGGTCACGCATATCGTTCTGCAAGTCGCGCAATGACAACGGTTTGTCTGGTTTGATCCATAAGGGCAGATGGTCGCAAACATCGAATTCGCCGTTGATGTAAGGCAGGTATTTGTCCATTTCTTCATGGCTGTAGTGGTGGCGGAAGAAACTCCACACGCGGGCGTCGGCATAGCGTACATTCTCGAAATCGATAGGGCAGTAGGCATCGCGGAACGAGAAATCTTCGTCCTTGCCGTTGAAATAACCCCATTCCTTTGCGAAGCTGATGACATCTTCGGCATAGACGCATTCAATCTCCGGGTTGTTGATTTTCTTGAGGTTCTTGCTACTGATGCTATTTTTGGAACGCTTCTCCAAGGGGAACTGACGGATGCGGCTCAGGTTGGCATGGGCGCAGATGCAGTCGTCGGGGATGCGCAAGGCCACCCAAACGGCTCCCTTGCGACCAGGCCCTTTGCCGATGATTTCCATGATCCAAGCCTCGTTAGGGTCGCAGATGGTGAGGGTCTCGCCACTGCTGTTGTAGCCGTATTCTTCAACGAGTTCGGCCATGCATTTGATAGCCTCGCGGGCCGTGGCAGAGCGTTGCAATGCCAGGCGCATCAGGCTGAAATAATCCAGCAGACCCTCTTGGTTGACGAGCTCCAGTCGTCCGTCGAAGGTGGTCTCGACGATGGTCACTTGTTTCTCGTTCATCAGGCCGACTACGTTATAGGTGTATTCTACCTGTTTCACGTATTGTCCGGCATGCGAAGGTCCCCAGCCGCGAATCTCAATGAGTTCGCCGGGCTCGTGTCGTCCCGAGGGACTGTAGAACAGCGAACCCGAGAAGCCGAAGCCGTCGCAGTTATAGGTACACATCACGCTGCCGTCGGTGGAAGCCTTTTTGCCTACGATGAGGTTGGTGCAGGCCATTGCAGGAACTGAGACAATAGCCATCATTAAAGTAATGATTAGGAGTTTTTTCATTGTATGAATAGTTGTTATGTCCTGCAAAAGTACATTATTTTTCTTTGTACAGCCTAGAAATGAAACATATAAACCTTTCTACTGCTGGAAAATGAGTAATTTTGCTCAGAATTGAAAAAAAAATCAAAAAACCGATTTTACTTTTTCCATTTTATCGGGTATATAAGTTGTATGACATGAGTTGGGTAAAGAATGCCAACAGACCAAGAAATCATAGTAGCAATAAAGGAGGATTCCCAAAGGGGATTTGGTCTTCTTATGGCTTCCTACATGAAGCCTGTCTATTGGCATATCCGTCGTATGGTAGTGGCCCATGCAGATGCCCAAGATGTGATGCAGGAAACCTTTGTGCGTGTCTTTCGTTCGTTTGATCAATATAAAGAAGACCAGCGGCTTAACGCATGGATTTTTGGTATCGCCACCAATGAAGCCTTGAGATTCTTAGGCAAGAGCAAGGGCAAGAGTTTACTCTCATTGGAGGATACTTCAGAAGACCTTTTCAGTCTGAAAGCCGACGACTACGTTGACTATAGCGATGTTGAAGCCGTAAAACTGCAAAAAGCCATTCTCTCATTGCCTGCCAAACAGCAGATTGCTTTCAACCTGCGCTATTATAACGAGCTTTCATACGATGACATCGCCTTAATCACTGGGTCGACAGCTGCCAATGTGAAAGCCAATTACCACAATGCCAAAGAAAAGATTATAAATTACATGAAATCAAATGATTAGGATATGGAAAACGATTTGAAAAAAATGAAAAAGACAATGCCTTACACGGTTCCAGATGGGTTCTTCGACATGATGGAAGAGCGTCTGAGGCAAGAGACGATGGCGAAAAAGGAGAAATCCAATCTGCGGAAAATCGCTCTTTGGACGGGTCTCGCCGTGGCGGCCTCGTTGGCCTTGCTGATGGTATTGCGTCAAGGCGTGTTCCAAACTAAAGAATCATCGTTTGAACAGGTGGAGATAGCGTTCACCCAACTCAGCGATACTGACCAGGAGCTTATGTTTGACTTTTATGATGAAATCGAATATCTTGACAATTACTAAAAAAATCGAATCATGAAAAACCTAATGAAAATCAACATGGTGGCTTTGATGGTGTTTGTGTTTTGCACCATTGGTATGGCCCAAAACGAAAAACAACGTATGAACCGCGAACAATTGGCGGAGAAACAAGCGATGCACATTGCACAAGAACTCTCTTTCGACGATGCGACTACACAACGTTTTATTGAAATCTATTGTGCCTGCCAGCAGGAGGTTTGGGCACTTGGTCCAAGGCCAGAAATCGAGTCTGCAACTGAAGAGGAGGCTGAACAAGCTATTAAGGAACGCTTTGAGCGTAGCCGAGCCGTCCTTGACCTGCGTGAAAAATACTATGAGGAGTATAGCAAATTCCTTACGCAGAAACAGATATTGCGTGTCTATGAATTGGAACACCAAGCTATGAATCGCCTGCACAAGCATCGTGAACATAATCAAAAAGGTCACGAAAGACCTAAGAAAGAATGAGAATTATTCCTATTTTTGCAACCTATTTTTATAACAACAATAATGAAGAAGTCTTTTTCCTTGAGAGCCATGTTCTCTCTGCTATTAATCCTTTCGACGATATTGTGTATGGCGCAACCTCCAGGCGGCAGAAATCCCGGAGGCCGTCCTCCTGGGGGGCGTCCTCCATACGGTGGTGACCGTCAATGGGGTCAGACTCAGCAGGGTAATATGCCTACCGTGAAGCAGAAAAAGAAAGTCCGTGAAGGTGACACCTTCCAAGTGGTTGGCGTGTTGCGTGATGCCAAGACGGGCGAGTTTATGCCCTATGTCAACGTGGCAGTGCTCGACTCTATCGACTCGGAGTTTGTCAAAGGCAGCATCAGCAATATGGACGGCGTTTTCGAAATCGATGACGTGCCGCTAGGGTCTTTCGTGCTTCGTGTGTCGGCTATCGGTTATGAGAGCTATATGCATCCTTTCAAGGTGACCAATAATACCAACCTTGGCACGTTGCGCATTAATCCTGGCGTCACCTCTTTGGGCGAAGTCACAGTGGCCGCTGAAAGGCCGTTGTATGCCATGGAAGGCGAGAAGCTGATTTACAACGTCAGTGAGGACCCGTCCATCCAAACGGGAACCACAGAGGATGCCTTGCAGAATGCACCCGGTGTGGAGGTCGACGTGGAAGGCAACATCACGCTGCGTGGTGTGTCGAGCGTGGAGATTTGGGTCAACGACAAGCCCTCCAAACTCACCGAGGAGAACCTGAAGACCTACCTCCAGACCTTGCCCGCCAACGCCATCGCACGCATCGAGACCATTACGAACCCTTCAGCCAAATATGCCACTGATGCCGAGGCGGTTATCAACATCGTGACTTCGGCACACATCAAAAGCAACCAGTTCATCAGCTTAGGCGTGAACGACTCCAACCAGCCTTTTGTCTCGCCTTGGGTCAGCTATATGTGGAAGAAGGAAAAGTTGAGTGTCAACCTGTTCGCCTCGGGACGTTACAGCAACAGAATCAACACTACCGACAGTTGGGAGTTGAAACGTGAGGACGGTGCTACCGTAGGGACATATGACTCTGTGTGGTACAGAACATCATCGCAGAAACAGGACAGCCGCAACCTCAGTGGCAATCTTTTCATGAATGTTGACTATGAGATTGATTCCACAAGTGACATTTCCTTCGATGCAGGTGGTTTTTACAACAACAGCCGCAGTCTCAGTAGCCGCCTCGAAGAACAGATCTTCTATTTGCAGCCTGTCGATAGCATTTTGGCCTACAGCATTGGCGATACTACCCATTCAGGTTCTGGTTTCGGTCACATTGGCGCTGACTACACCAAGAAGTTTGACGATAAGGGTCATAATCTTAGCATTGGTTTGAACAGTCGCCTCAACAAGAACGCTTCCGACCAATACTACAACCGTTTCTACGATGTCTACACCGACTTTGACGAAAACCGTTATCTGCTGTCAAACACATTTGGCTTGGGTATCAACCTTGACGCACGTTACAATCGTCCTTACAGCGAGGACGGTGAGCTCAGCTATGGCTTGCGTGCTGACCATCAGATGAATAACAACGACTACAAACGTTACTATTCCAACGACGGTGGCCACAATTATGACAGTATCGACATCCTTCGCACCTACCATTTTAACGGTTCTGAAACAGGTTTGAATGCCGATGTCAACTGGACACGTCGCTGGGGTGGATTTACACTCAGCACCGGAATGGGAGTGGGCAATGACCGTATCTCATATGATTATGTCAGCGATATGCCGTTTGCCGATAAGAACACGCTGTTTTTCTGGAATGTGCGTCCATCTGTTCATTTGACCTATCGTACGGAATCCATGCACAACTGGAAACTCAATTATTCGATGCGCATGTCGCATCCCGACGAGGATGAAATCAGCACCTTCCGCAGGTATGGTGAGGACAGCTATTCGACAGGTAATGTCAATGGACTCAAAAACAGTTATACCCACAACATGGAAGCCGGCTGGCAGAAGTTCTTTGAACGTTTCGGAAACATCGGCCTCGAAGCCTACGGTCGTCTGAGTACCAATGAGGTCAGCTCGTTGACGGATGCCGAATACGATGACTATTTGGAACGTATCGTCAACTACTCGATACCCTACAATATGGGTACTTCGTGGCGTTATGGCACATCGCTCAATATGACCTACCGTCCCACGGGATTCTTCAATGTGCGCCTGTATGCCAACGTGTATGATTATGGCTACCGCATGGAATATGACCGTAACGGCGTGCATCAGATTGACCAACGCGACAAATGGTCGTGGAGCGTGCGTGTCAACGCTTGGGCGAAGCTTTTCAACCAGCTGCAAGTCACGGCTTCTGCCAATTACAACTCACCGACCATCAGCCTGATGAGCGAACGCAAGGCACGTTATTTCCTCAATATGGGCCTCCGTAGTGACTTTTTTAACCGCCGTCTGTCGGTGTTCGTCAACGTGCAGGATATCTTCAACTGGGGTGCCAAAATCGGTTCGGGCTCGAGCAACACCAACCCGTACTATCTCAGCGACAGCACCCGTAAGATGCTCAACAGCCGTTACATCTCTGCTGGCTTCACGCTGCGTTTTGGTAAAATGGAGCTCGAACGCCAGGCCAAAGAAGGTGAGAACGAGTCGGGTGATAGCTTGGAGTGATTCTGGGCCTGCAATCGGCCCGATTGCAGGAAGAACACTCCCGAAAATTCTCATCAACCCTATTCAGAAAACAACAACAATATGTCTTCAATAGAACCATTTGACAAACGCCAAATGCCGATCTGGCATTATCGCGGTAAGTTCCCTCATCGCGAATACAAACCGTTGCAATTCATCACGTATCGTTTGTATGATTCTGTGCCAAAGATAGTCATTGATGCTTGGAAAGAAGAACTAAAGGTGACGGAAATGACCTTGCCGAATGATCCGAAGGCACAAGAATTACGAAAACGTATTGACAAATACGAAGATGCAGGATACGGCCAGTGCTTTCTCAAAGATGCAAGAATAGCTTCAATGGTTCAAGAGAACCTTTTCCATTTTAATGGAATCAGATATAATGTCTTGAGTTGGTGTATTATGCCTAACCATGTACATGTTTTGATTGAAGTTAAAGAAGGTTGGACGTTAAGTACCATTATGCACGGATGGCGTTCGTACACAGCTCATGAGGCTAATAAAATCCTCGGAAGAACAGGTGATTTTTGGATGGATGAGTATTTCGACCGTTATATTCGCGATGAAAAACATTTGGAGACAGTTATCAACTACATTGACAACAATCCTGTCAAAGCGGGTCTTATTGAAGAGGGCCAATTCTGGCCATGGAGCAGTCTGGGCCTGCAATCGGCCCGATTGCAGGAAGACTCTACAACGAGCAAACCGATACTCGGATCGAATGACGGCCAGCATAAACTATAGTTGTCATCACATTAACTCCGTTAACGGATATCACGGATGAAAACTAAATGTGGCCGTGCAGCAACCAAGGCCTGCAATCGGCCCGATTGCAGTAAATATTAAAGTCAAAAGTAAAGCGTCAGTCGGGCCGACTGACGGCCCAGTAAAATGGCCGCCCCCACAATATGTGAAAGCGGCCATTGTATTATGACGTAGGCTAGGCCAAAGTCATAAAACATAGTCAAAATCAATATCCAAATATCTCCTCAGTACTCACGCGCTTGACGGGACCGAGTTCCTGAATAGCCTTCATGTTGAGTTCCTTCTCGTCGCCGAGGATGACGTAGCGGTAGGGCTTGTTGGCCATCTGTTCCTTCTCGAACTTCACGATGTCTTGCAGGGTGATGTTTGGCAAGGCGTTGTAGATGCGCTCGTTGATATCGTAATCGATGCCTTTCATCTTGGCATTCAGCCAAGCATTGATGAGACCGAACTTGGTGGTGCGTTGGCTGGCCAGACGTTTGGTCAGGGCTTCCTTGGCAATGCCAAAGGCTTGCTCGCTCTCGGGCATCTCGTTGAGGATTTCCAAGAAATGACCGACGGCATCCATCATCTTGTCGTTTTGCGTGATGATGTGGGTGAAGAAGTACTCTGGCTGGTCGGTGTAGTAGGGCTCCATGTAAGCAGCGTATGCATTGTAAGCCAGACCACGTGCCTCACGCATCTCTTGGAATACGATGGTGTTCATGCCACCGCCATAATACTCGTTAAACAAAGCCTTCACTGCAGCCTCGTCAGGATTCCACGGGCGTTGCTCGTTGTGAATCATGCGCATGTAGATGTTCTTGGCATCGTAGGGAGCAATGACGATTTCGTTCTCAGGCGTGGGTTGCAACATATAGTGTTTGCCTTCGGGAACGGCTTGCAGTTCAGCCACGGTCTTGTGATTTTCCGTAACAGCCTTAGCCATGTCTTGAGCGGTCATAGGACCATAATACAACACGGTGTGTTCATAGTTCTTGAGGTTCTTCAGCAGGTCGAGCATTTCCTGCGGGTCGAGTTGACGGATTTGAGCGGGCGAGAGTTGGTTGCGTTGGCTGTTGTAGGGACCGTAAAGTCCGTATTGGACCAAGGCGTTGAAGTTGCTGCGTTGGTTCAGTTTGGCATCCATGCGGGCTTTCTCCAATTGTTGGATGCACATCTCGGCCACCATCGGGTCGGCTTTGGCGTTCTGCATCACGTTTTCGAGCAAGGCCAAGGCTTCAGGCATGTTTTCACCCAAGCCGTGCAAAGTGACGGTGATGTTGCGCGAACCCACATTGATATAGTAGTTGCAGGCGAGTTTGTAGAACTGCTGCTTGATTTCTTCGTTGCTCATCTGGTCGGTGCCGAGATATTCAAGGTAATCGGCGGCAGCGCCATAGCGGAGGTCGGCTTCGTCGCCAAACTCATAGCGGAAAGCTAAGGTGAAGCGTCCGTTTTCCTTGTTTTGCACGTAGATGTATGGCAGTCCGGCCTCTGTTTTGCCGAAAGTCAGGTCTTTCTTGAAGTCAACGAAACGGGGTTGGATGGCTGGCACTTCAGCATTTTGAACTTCGGTCACGAAGTCGCTCACGAGGTCACGGTTGGTCGGGATGGGCGTGATGGCAGGCTTGTCGATTTTCTTCTGGTTTTCGTCAGCGCCTTGGCGTTTGTAGACCACCACATAGTTGTCGTTGAAATGTTTGTTGGCGAAGGCCACGATTTGCTCCTTGGTCATGCCTTCCATGCGATTGAGGTATTCCACGTCTTGTTTCCAAGGCCTCTCGAGGATGAAGGAGTTGACAAACATATTGGCCCGGGCCTCGTTGCTCTCCATTGAATTGTAGTGGTTGAGTTTCATATTGTTAACGACAGAAGCCATCAAGTCGTCGGGGAAGTCGCCCTTCTTCAGTTTCTCAACCTCGGCCAGCAAGAGGTCTTTGGCTTCTTCGAGGGTTTGTCCAGGACGCGGCGAGCCACCGATGAGGAAGCTGGAATAGTCGCGGTTGCTGCTTGAGCCACCCCATGCGTAGAGCATCTGCATCTGTTGGTTGATGTCGAGGTCGATGAGGCCTGCGGTGCCGTTGCTCAGCATGGTGCCAATCATCTCAAGGGTGTCGCATTGCATCGAGTTGCCACGGTCGAAGCGCCAGCCAATCATCAGGTTCTCGGCTTCAAGGCCGTAGATGGTGGTGTCTTTGGGAGCGGTGATGGGTTTCAGCGGGGCAAATTCGGGCTGCTTCACATCCTCGCCAGGTTGCCAGCTGCCAAAATACTTGTCGATGATGGCGATGACCTCGTCAGGGTTGAAGTCACCAGCCATGCAGATGGCCACGTTGTTCGGGCGGTACCACTTGCTGAAGTAATTCTTGATGTTGGTAATCGAGGGGTTCTTAAGGTGTTCCTGCGTACCGATGGTGGTCTGTGTGCCGTAGGGGTGCGTCGGGAAGAGCATGGCATTCATGGCTTCCCAAGCCTTACGGCCGTCCTGAGCGATGCCGATGTTGTATTCTTCGTAAACGGCCTCCAACTCGGTGTGGAACCCACGGATAACCATGTTCTGGAAGCGGTCGGCCTGGATTTTGGCCCAGTTGTCGATTTCGTTTGAAGGGATGTCCTCAACATAGCAGGTCACGTCTTCGGAGGTGTAGGCGTTAGTGCCTTCCGCGCCGATGGTCGACATGAGTTTATCGTACTCGTTGGGGATGAAATACTGGGCAGCCAGCTGGCTCACCGAGTCGATTTCGTGATAGGCGATGCGGCGTTCCTCGGGGTCGGTGAGGGTGCGGTATTTTTCATAACGCGCCTCGATGTCGTCCAAGTAAGGCTTCTCGGCTTCGTAGTCAGTGGTGCCGAAATGGTTGGTGCCCTTGAACATCAAATGCTCTAAATAGTGGGCCAAACCTGTGGTTTCTGAAGGGTCGTTCTTCGAACCTGTGCGAACAGCGATGTAGGTCTGGATGCGGGGCTCTTCGTTGTTGACGCTCAGGTAGACCGTCAGACCGTTGTCGAGCGTGTAGATGCGGGCCTCGGTGAGGTCGCCCTTTACGGTTTCATACTTGTACTTGTTGTCAGCTTTTTTCTTGCATCCAACAAGCAACATGAGCAGTGCTGCAGCAAACAGCATGCTTTTTGAGAAGAATTTGTTTAAGTTTCTCATTTCAAATGTATTAAGTTGAATATAATTTAGTTGTCTTGAAAGTCTTTCGGAAAACGTTTCCACATTTCGTAGGGGTTGCCCATTTTGTCCACGAAGGTCTGCCACATCTTCTCAGCAGGCGTGTCGAGGTATTGCTCCTTCGTGATGTCGCTGATGAGCCAAGTGTTGCGCACCAACTCGGTGACCAATTGTCCGGCTTCCCAGCCCGAATAACCCAAATAGAAACGCACGTTGTCCTCGTTGGCGATGCCTGTGTGGATGAGAGTAGCCAAAGTCTCGTGGTTGCCGCCCCAATAGAGGCCGTCGATGATGGGGTAGGAGTCGGGAATCATTTCGCCTAAGGTGTGGATGAAAAAAAGCTGGTCTTCGGCCACGGGACCGCCCAGATACACAGGAGCCTCGAAATCGGGGAACTCGTCGACAATATGATTGACCTGTACCTCCAATTTCTTGTTGATGATGATGCCGAAACTGCCTTCCGATTCCTCGTGGTCAATAAGCAAAACCACAGACCTCCCAAAATGGAAATCGTTCATCAAAGGCTCGGAAATCAAGATTTTACCTTGTTTCGGATCCAATGAGTTACTGCGTATGATAAACTTTTCTCCTAAATCCACACCGCAAAATTAGACTTTTTGCACGATAATCAAGCCATAATTTGTAATTTTGTGGCATAAAAACACACTTGTCTTGAAACGAACCGACAATCAATCCAAATTTGATGCCCTGCGAAAGGAATTTTCGTCCTTCACTTTCGAAAGCCAGACGGTGAAACGGGAAAAGGGAGCCTTGTCTTTGGCTTTTGATTTTAACCTCGACGACCGCTACCATTTCCGCCCGACCTTGGAGATACCTGCAAGACCTTTCTTCGATTGGGACAATATGACCGAGGATCAGTTGCAGGCTTTGGCGTTCCAAATCGGCATGACGGAGTTGGTGAGCTATTGGAAAATCGCCTGTCCGAAAAAGGTGTTGGTGAAGCCTTTTGCTTTGACGGAGAAACAAAAAGCCTTTTGGAAAAAGCTGTATTACAATGGGCTGGGTGAGTTTCTTTATCTAAATAGCATCATGGTTCCGGAAACGGATTTGATGGAGATAATCACGCTGCCCATAGATTCCAATCCCTCGCACATCCTCTGCAGGAATGACATGGGCAGCTGCCTACATTTTGAGGAAAAAGCATTAGTGCCAGTTGGCGGCGGCAAAGACTCAGTGGTCACACTGGAATGCTTGCGCAACGAAATGCCAGTCATTCCGCTTATTGTGAATCCCCGTGGCGCGACCTTGAACTGCGTGAAGACTGCGGGCTATAAAGAGAATGAATTCATCGTCATCAATCGCACCCTTGACCCAACTATGCTGAAGCTCAATGCGGAAGGCTATCTAAATGGCCATACGCCGTTCTCTGCTTTGTTGGCTTTCATCAGCATCTTGGTGGCTTTTGGTAGCCGCTCAAAATATATTGCCTTGTCGAATGAAAATAGCGCCAACGAGTCGACCGTGCCTGGGACGAACATCAACCATCAATACAGCAAGTCCATTGAGTTTGAGAGCGATTTCAGAAACTATGTGGCTGAGAACTTGAACCAGGAAGTGCAGTATTTCAGCTTCTTGCGTCCTTTAAGCGAGCTTCAGATTGCCAAGCTGTTCTCGGAATGCGAGGCCTATCATCCCGTGTTCCGCAGCTGTAATGCGGGCAGCAAGACCGACTCGTGGTGCGGCAAATGCCCCAAGTGTCTGTTTACATGGATTATCCTTTCGCCTTTCCTTTCAAGAGAGAAGCTGACGTCTATTTTCGGCAAGGATCTGATGGCCGACGATAACTTGCGTCCTATCCTTGAAGAATTGAACGGCACTGCCGCCGTGAAGCCTTTTGAGTGCGTCGGCACGGTGGAAGAAGTGCGGGCTTGTTTGAATGCAGCCGCCAAAGGCCCTGAGCCTGCCGAAGGGCTGAATAATCTGTATTGCTTCGTTCCTCGTAATGACGCAAAGCGGCTGTCAGAAGTTAAAGTCCCTGTGCCAGTAGAAGGGCCGACTGTAGATGAAATACTCTCTCGTTTCAACACACACCATTTCCTGCCCCCACAATTTGAGCAAATCCTGAAAACCGCTTTGAATGAAGGAATAGGAACTCCAGTGTCACTGCCCATAGATTCCTTCCATCGCACAACCCATATCGGGAATGACATGGGCAGTGGTTTTGATTTGATACTGAACCGATTACGCGGTAAACGCATTCTCATCCTTGGCTTTGGGCGCGAGGGAAAGTCGACCTTGCGCTTTCTGAACAAATATTTGCCCGATGCCAATGTCGCTGTAGCCGACAAGAACGAGATGGAAGGTGTGAAACACTTTGGTGATCATTATCTTGAGGCCATGTACGACTACAACATCGTCATCAAGACACCTGGGATCTCTTTGAAAGACTTTGACACGAGAGGGGTTGAGATTACCTCTCAAACCGACTTGTTCCTCAGCCAGTTTCATGCGCAAACCATCGGCATCACGGGTACCAAGGGCAAAAGCACCACAACGAGTCTCATCTATCATCTGCTGAAATCTTCAGGCCACGATGCCATCCTTACGGGCAACATCGGCATTCCATGTTTTGATGTGATGGAGGACATCAAGCCCGATTCCATCGTGGTTTATGAACTCTCGGCGCATCAGTTAGAATATGTGCACAACAGTCCCCGCGTGGGTGTGTTGCTCAACATTTTCGAGGAACATCTCGACCATTTCGGCACGATGGAACGTTATGCTGAGGCCAAACTCAACATTATGCGATACATGGGCGAAGACGACATGGCCGTCGTCCATGAGTCTTTGATGGAGGATGCATGGAGACTGTTCGTCAACAATATCGTGTTCTCTTTGTTTGACATTGATGATTTGGTCGATTGTACAGCATTGCCTCTATTAGGTGAACATAATCTGCTGAATGTCAAGGCGGCATTGTTGGCGTGTTATGCTTACGGCGTGGATGTCCGGGAACTTGTACCTTATCTCTATACTTTCAAGCCTTTGGAACACCGTTTGGAGTCGGTCGGCACCTTCGGAGGTATGACTTTCGTCAACGACAGCATCTCCACCATCCCGCAGGCGACCATCTCGGCTTGTCAGGCCTTGGGGCGCGTCGACTTCCTTTTGCTCGGTGGCTTCGACCGTGGTATCGATTACCAACCCTTAGCTGATTATTTAAATGCGCATCCCGTGCCGCATTTATTGTTCACTGGAAAAGCAGGGGAGAGGATGATGCAATTAATAGCTAAGGTCCCTGAGCTTGTCGAAGGGCCGACTTTATTCTATTATTCCTCCATGGAAGAAGCCTTCTCCTACATGTATATCCACGCCAAGCCAGGCGATGTTTGCCTCCTTTCGCCAGCAGCATCGAGTTACGATCAATATAAAAACTTTGAAGAACGCGGTGCCAAGTTCAAGCAATTGGCGGCAGTATTTGGAAAATAAAAAAAGCGCGAATTTTTCGCGCTTTTCTTGTCATTGGGTCGTTTAACCCTTCTTGGGCTTTATGGTTTTCTTGGGTTTGGAGCCCGAATTGCCGCTCGTGTTGTTGCTTCCACCTTGCGAAGGCTTGACCGTCTTTGGTGTAGTGGTCGTTCCTGTAGTGTTCATCTTGTAGCCAGCGGCCTCGCACATCTCTTTGACGTGGGCGGCACGTTTGTGAGTGTTGGGGTGGGTAGAGAGTAACTCGGCCAGCTTACCTTGTTGTGCACTTTCACCGCTGAGTTGGATCAATACATTGAGTGCATGATACATGGCGTAGGGGTCAACGCCGTTTTGGATGCAGAACTGGAAAGCGGTCTCGTCGGCTTGGGTCTCTTGACGGCGCGAGTAGGCGCGGCTGGCCAACTCCTGTCCGAGGTCACCGAGGAAGCCCGTCGAGAGGGCACCGGCAGTCGTGTTGACGGCTGCGATACCATAACGAGCTGCTACAACGAGATAGGCGGCACGATAGGCGTCGCGGACGTCTTTATTAATAAGGTG
>JAEEGJ010022661.1_pt1 | contig 13302 bp, 9 predicted proteins | sample 8958761 | NCBI WGS metagenome assembly JAEEGJ01 (sample SAMN16246546, study PRJNA631951) | gut metagenome | biome: gut microbiome; feature: rumen; material: RS-attached | host: Bos | place: Iran: Karaj | collected 2018-10
CCTGTGATGGCAGGGTGGGATAGTGGGATTTCACAAATCGCTCACTCTTAGCTCCGCTATTGATAATTACTCGCTGTGAACCACTGGCCTTTGCCACCTCCATGCATTTGTGGATGCTTTGGATGAAAGCCTCTTCGGAGAAAGGTTCGACAATACCACTCACACCGATAATAGAGATACCACCCTCAATGCCCAGACGGGGATTGAATGTACGCTTGGCAATCTCTTCGCCCTGAGGAACGAATATAGTGATGACTAATGATTCTCGGTTCATGGTTAGTGATTCCAGATTCTGTCGGATCATCTCGCGTGGCCCTTTGTTGATGGCAGGTTCACCAGGAGGATAATCGAACCCTGGCAACGTAAACCGACCTACGCCTTTACCCCCTTTTATGATGATAGCATGCCTCTCTCCGTTAACCGCACACTGCTCAACGCTCACCCTTACCTCCACGCCATCAGTCACGTCAGGGTCGTCGCCAGCCTCTTTGAATACTGAGACATAGCCGTCGCCATAAGTCACAGGCACATGAATAGTTTCCCCATTTGGCAGTATAACAGGAACTTCTGCTGGCGACTCGTTCTTCAGCAGTCGCAATACTGCTCCCACAGTAGCGGCAGTTGCACAGGTGCCAGTTGTCAGTCCGCTATGCAATGGATAGAACTCTGGCAACAGCTTTTCTACCATTCTTCTTAATCCATAAGGACCGTTGACGCAGTTGTCGAAATGAAACTCTGGTCGCTTCAATACGATAATCCGCATGCCTTTGTCTTTCGCTTCTTCCACCTTCTCGGCAAATCCGCCACTGAGTCCGCTTTCCTTCAATAGAATAGCATCTGCTTCTGGCAGGAGACCATCCTCAAAATAGCACAGTTGTTCATCGGTGGCACCTTGCTCGTAAGCCATCTTAAGACTGCTCTCGCGTCTTAAGATTCTATAGATAGCCTTGACTCCTTGCTCCTCCAGCCACTTCAACTTACTGATACTCTGCACCCCCGTGGTGGCAAGAAGGGTATGGATTTCTGTCGGTACTTGCGAGTATTCGTCAATCCAAGTGATGTCAGGGTCTCTCGGAGGATAGATGCGTTCGTAACGAACGACGGGAATCGGCCTATCAGACGTCACATCTGCTATCGTCCGATGCAGCATTGACGCAAACGGATGGGCAGCATCTACTATCAGTCGTATCTGGTGCTCGCGGCAAAACACTTTCATGGCCTCAGCATCTAGCGCTCCATCAATGCGCACACCATGATGCAGGGCCAATTCCTGTTCACCCGTCTTAGTGCTATAGTAATAGAGACTGCCAGCCTCTTCCAGCACCTCTGCTGCTTTGCGACCTTCCGTCGTCCCTCCGAATACCAGTATCATTATTACTTGCTGGTGTCGAGGTCGGAGGCTTTGCCTTTGTATTCGGGAGCGCGTTTTTCGAGGAACGAATGGATGCCCTCCAGATAGTCGGCACCTTGATAGACCTTGGTGCGATAGGCGTTGATGCGCTCGAAACTCTCTGACGACAGCACGGTAGCGGCCTTGCTGAGGATGCGGAACTGGCGTTTGATGGCGCTGATGGACATCACGCTGTTACGACGCAGAGGATTCAGGAACTGTTCCTCCAGGACGTTGTCCAGTTCATCGGCAGGCACTACGCGATTGATGAGTCCGACGTTCAGGGCATCCTGTGCCGTGATGGGCTGTGCGAGGAAGAACATCTCGCGGGCCTTGTTCATGCCCAACTGGTTGATGAAGTGCATGATACCCGAAGCATTATAAGGTATGCCAATCTTGGCGGGTGTGATGGCAAAGGTAGCCATATCGGTGCTGACAATCATGTCGCACGATAGACACAGGTCACAGGCTCCGCCCCACACGCTACCGTTGACGCAGGCAATGACAGGAATAGCCGTTTCCTGTACACAACGTAGTAGACGTTCCATAGGCACGTCGTAAGCCAGGGGGTCATCACCATTCTGAGGCAATTCGCGAATGTCGTGACCAGCGCTCCAGACACCTTTCTTGCATTGAGCCTTGATGACGACAGCCACGCATTCCTGATCGTAGCCCGAACGAATGGCGTTACACAATTCCTGACACATCACCTCGCTGAGACAGTTAAAATGGTCAGCGTTTTGCATCTCCACATAGCAGACGCGATTGTTAATAACGGTATTGACTAACATATACTTATTATATTTGATTTATGATGCTTCACCCTGCCTAAAGAGGTGGGTGAAGTGTTTGTTGTATAACTCAGAGAGACCTGCGCGGTTGTCGATAGCCTCACCAACCACGAGCATCGTAGTGAGGGTGAGGTGGTTGTCGTGAACGATCTTCGCGAGGTCTTTTAACACGCCGCGATAGATGCGTTGGTCGGGCCATGTCAGATGGTAGCAGGCAGCGACGGGCGTATCCTCAGGATATTCCTGCAGGAGTTCGCGCTGCACGTCGTCGACAATGGCGGCAGAGAGGAAGATGCACATGGTGCTCTGACTGCGAGCCAGCAGGTGCAGCTGTTCTTTTTCAGGCATGGGTGTGCGTCCTTCGCCACGAGTCAGGATGATGGTCTGCGTGCGCTCAGGGATGGTGAACTGAGAGCGCAGTTCTGCAGCAGCGGCGAGGAACGACGAGATGCCTGGGGTGATGTGATAGTCCATGCCGTTGGCATCGAAGAAGGCCATCTGCTCCTGGATAGCTCCGAAGATGCAGGGGTCGCCAGTATGGAGGCGCACAATGTAATGTCCTTTATCGTAGTGCTCCTTCATCAGCATACATTGTTCTTCGAGTGCCATATCAGCCGACGAGCGAACCACGGCACCAGGCTTATGGCACGCCGTCAAAGCCTTGGGAACCAGCGAACCTGCATAGAGGATGAGGTCGGCACGCTCCAACATTTTCCTTCCTCGCACGGAGACCAAATCAGGGTCGCCAGGCCCCGCTCCAACAATCTCTATGTGGCCTTTGTCCTCACGGAGATATTTGTAGTCGATGGCAAGGGCGGCAGTCCAGTTTCTGCCCTTAACCTTGGGTACAATCAGTTTTCCGTGGTTAGAGCCAAGGATGGCTGCAGCCTCACAAACGCTGGGTGTGCCCACATGTTTCTCGACGGTCTTGCTGGGATTGGGTACTTCCACTTTTGCCAGTTCCTCAGCGGAATAAAACACCAGTTCCTCGTTTAAATCATCAACCAGCATAGCGCAGAATTCCTCGTCCTCCTTCACATCGATGGTGCAATAGCGTTTGTAGCAAGGTAATACACCAATCTGGCTCATCGCTTCGTCAATTTCGTCGTAGATGTATTCATAGTCATCAGGATGATTGGCGAGTCCAAAGCCCAAGGCAGCTATCATAGGTACGAAATGCAGTTCGAGGACACCGTATGGCACACAGAGATTGTAGGGTGTCACCAAGATGACAAGACTGTATTTCTTGGGATCCACCTCCTCCAGACTCTTGACAACAGTAACGTGAGGGGGCAGTGTCTTCTCCAGATAGTCGGTACCCTCGTCACGGATTTCCATCAGCAGGGCTGTGGGTTGGCGATTGACGAAAGCAGAAATACATTCGTTCATGTCATCATCGCTGGCAATGGCCCAGTTGAAGCGTTCGGCAAACGTATCGAGTGCCCATAGTCCAGCATTGTCACTCTGGGTAGTGATGACTTCCCGTGCTCCGATGATGGCAGCCACATCGTGTGCCAAGTCGTTGGCGCCACCGATATGTCCTGATAAGACCGAAACAGCGTTCAGCCCGAGACTGTCAACGCAGACAACAGCAGGGTCTTCATGCTTATCCTTGATATAGGGTGCAATGGTGCGTACACAGATGCCCATAGCTCCAATAAAGATGAAGGCGTCAAATTTCTTCCATTGTTTTCCAACGTCAGTTCGCTTCATCAACTGGGCACCTAATTCTCTCTTCAGGAGGTCGGCAATATCCTGTCCAGCCTCACTAATCAGTATAATTGCTGTCTTCATGTCAATTTGCAATACTTTCCAGTGACAAAATTAACAAAAAAACTTCGTACCACAATGATTTATCCGAAAGAATCGCTAACTTTGCACAAAAAATAGTATGACAAGGTATGAAATGGCTTAAGAAACATCTGACAGTAGTCATGTGGTTGGGTGCTCTGGCAATCATTGCCGGAGCCTTGCTCATATTTGAGAGTGACCAACTCTGGAAGGTGCAGGAGAAAAACCTCTTTCTTTACTCGGTGTTATTTTTGAAGGAGCAAATGATAGTGCCAGGTGGTCTGCTCACATGGATGGGTACATGGTTTACGCAGTTTCTATACTATCCATGGTTGGGTGTTTTGTTGCTTTGTAGCTGGTGGCTTCTGCTGATGACACTAACGAAAAAGACATTCTGCATCTCCGACCGTTGGGCTATCCTAATGCTTATTCCCGTTGCTATCTTATTGATTGCCAATATGGATATGGGATATTGGATTTATGTTCTGAAACTGAAAGGGCATTTCTTTGTAACGACTATCGGAACGACGGCTGTAGTAGCTCTGTTATGGGCTTTTCGATACATCCCCGACAAATACTGCCTGCGTGCTGTCTGTTTAGTTCTCACTACCGTCATAGGCTATCCTCTTTTAGGTATCTACGGATTAGCTGCCACGCTGTTGATGGGACTTTGGACGTGGCGATTGTCGGCCCGTCGTACAGAAGCTATTGTATGTTGTTTGATGGCCATTTTAAGTATAGCAGCAGTACCTCTATTATACTATCGCTTCGTGTATTACCAAACGAATTTGGCGAATGTCCTATGGGCAGAATTACCCGTCTTCATTACGACCGAGGAGTTCCATGCCTATTATATACCTTTCTATCTTTTGGCACTGTTTTTTGTCTTTCTGACTGTAACTTATCATGCGGGGAATCAGGATGTAAAGCCTATGAAGAGATTTAAATATCTGGGGTGCCAGGCTATTGTTACCATTCTGATAGTGGGTAGCGTTTATCACTTTTGGATGAAGGACGAGAATTTCCACCATGAGTTGGTTATGCAGCATCGTATCGCCCAGTGTGATTGGAGAGGGGTATTGGAAGAAGCTGTCACCCAAAAGGACGAACCGACACGATCTATTGTGATGATGCGGAACCTTGCCCTCTCACGTATCGGTAGGCAAGGGGATGACATTTTCCTTTACAAAAACGGATCCAATGCCTATGCTGCTCCTTTTGCCATGCGTTTGATGATGGTTATCGGTCCGCAAATTTACTACCAATATGGGATGCTGAACTATTGTAACCGTTTGTGCATGGAAATGGGTGTCTTATTCGGTTTCCGTCTGGAAGACTATCAGTTGCTGGCAAATTGCGCCTTATTGAGTGGTGATAAGCCCCTTGCCCGTAAGTATATCCATGTTTTGAAGCAGACGCTCTTCTATCGTGATTGGGCAGAACAGGCTGAGACGCTTTTAGACCATCCAAAACTGATAGCTAAAGATGCTGAGCGTGAGCCTATCACCCATATGCTCCATTACAAGAATTCACTTGGTGGTGATCAGGGCAACACGGAACGATACCTCATGACAGAACTGGCATCAAGAACTATTGTTGATGACCCAGTATTTCAGGAACAGTGCCTGCTTGCCACTTTGTGGACCAAGAATATCAATCAGTTTTGGTATCATTTCAAGGAGTATGCCTCACGACATCCTCAAGGTCCCATTCCCCGCTACTATCAGGAAGCCGCTTATCTCTACGGCCATCTGGAGGGAAGGGCAGAGGTAGAGGCGATGCCTTTCGATGCAGAGGTCAAAGATTCCTATAGACGATTCATGTCTGTAGCTCCCAATTACTACAAAGAGACAATAGAGGTTGCGCGTCAGGGATTGTACCCTCTCTTCGGTGATACCTATTATTATGACTATTATGCCATGAACAAGTTACCAGAGTATTAAGAATTGAATAGTGACGATGAGAAAATTAGTTTATATAGGATGTTGCCTAATGATAATGGGTTGTTCGGGACCTTCCGTGCCAGAAGTATATACTGACTCCAAGGTGTTGCCGGACATCTATCCCGACTATACCAACGTAACCGTTCCAATAAATATCGCTCCGCTTACCTTTGAACTTGACGAGAAAGCTGACGAGATGATTGCCCGTTATACCGCAGGCGATGAGGAACTTGTCTTTGCTGACAAAGTACAGCCGGCATTGGACGATTGGCGGATGCTGACGGAAAAAGCAAAGGGCGGTGCTATCAAGGTGGATGTCTATGCCCGAAAGGGTGACCGTTGGACGCACTATCAGCCATTCAGTATCTTTGTGTCACCGGACAGCATAGACAGTCATCTGAGTTACCGTCTTATCTATCCTTCTTTTATCAATTACGAGTCGCTAACCATTAGTCAACGCTGTTTGGAAAACTACGACGAAAGTGTTATCTACGACAATATGCTTTGCAGTATTGAAAAGGAGGGACAGTGTATCAACTGTCATAACTATCAACAGTATAATCCTGAGCGTATGCAGTTTCATGCCCGTCAGAACCTTGGTGGAACAGTTATTGCCTATGACGGACAAATCAAGAAAGTGAATATGAGCAATGACTCTATCCTTTCTGCAGGTGTCTATCCGGCTTGGCATCCTTGGTTGAAACTGATTGTCTATTCCACCAATCTGACTGCTCAGAGTTTTCATACGACGCATAGCAACAAGATTGAAGTCTATGACTCAGAGAGTGACCTCATTGCCTATGATATTGACAAGGGCGAAGTGACCAATCTCGAGACCGATACTACCGAGTTGGAAGTGTTTCCCGCTTGGGCTCCTGACGGTAAGTCCCTCTACTATTGCAGCGCCCATTTCGAATGGAGAGATTCAGCACAGACAAAAATCGATGATATTATCAACCGTTCTCAGGAAATAAAGTATAATATCTACCGTAAGTGTTTCGATCCGGAAACGATGTCTTTCGGTCCCCGTGAACTCGTATTCGCTGCAGATAGTCTTAACAAGAGCGCCACACTTCCACGCATTTCACCAGATGGACGTTTCCTGATGTTTGCTCTTGCTGAATATGGTGTTTTCCACATCTGGCATCATGATGCAGATCTCTGGTTGCTTGACCTGCAGACAGGTGAGGCTCGTCCTGTACAGGAGATTAACTCGCCCGATACCGAGAGTTACCATTCATGGTCGAGCAATGGCAAATGGGTTGTCTTCAGCAGCCGCCGCGACGACGGCACATATACCCGCCCTTTCTTTGCTCATATCGATAAAGATGGACTCGGTGCGAAGCCATTCGAACTACCATGTGCCGACCCAGATTATCATCGTCAGTTTATGAGGTGCTACAATATCCCGGAGTTCATGCGCGGTCCAGTTACTATAAAGCCACAAACCTTTGCTGACATTCTCAAAGGTGATGGTACTCCTGTGAAGTACGTGCAGAAGCTGACAAAATCTCAATAGGATTATAATCGTTGAGTTGTATATGTAATGGTGGTGCTTGCAGGAGATTCAGCTCCTGGCAAGCTTCATCCCAAAGTTTGTGACTATCTGTTGGCACCTTGGGCGAGGTAACACTGTTAAAGACCATGACACCGTTGGGAGCGAGAACAGAGAGGACCTTTGCCATGATGGCCTTGAGACGACCTCCGTGTCCTCCTATGAAAACAGCATCAGGACGAGGAAGCGAATTAATATCTGTCTCAAGGAAGTCACCGATATGTACATCGATGCCTGGAGCCCCAAAGCGGTGGGCATTATCTTGTATGATAGCCTCACACTCAGGACGTACTTCAAACGAGCAAACATGCAGATGAGGGAATTGCAGGCGGGCCTCAATAGAGACACTGCCTGTACAGAAGCCTATATCCCAGAACACATGGCGCTTGGGGAGTCCGAGTGCCTGAAGTGTCAGCAGGCGCACAGGCATCTTAGTGATCATCTTCTCTCGCCCGTCGAGTAGTTCAAAGGCTGATTCAGGAATGCCGAAAGGTCTGGCAGGAAGAGGTCCACATGCTTCCACAATCACACAATTGGGATGTGCGAAAGCCTTTGCTGCAGCCTCTTCAAGAGAAAGTGTTGAGACTTCTTCCAAAGAAGGATGACCTAAATGTTCGCCAATGATGATCCGATAATCAGAATAGCCATAGTCTATCATCCTTCGGGCTATAGCGGCAGGTTCATGTTCGCGGTCTGTTAATATACCTATCTTTGCCGCTCTCTCGATAAGGGCTCTGTCGAACTCTTGCCAGGGACGGCCTGTCAACGAGACAATACGCATATCGTGGTAAGGCATCGTCAGGCGATGGGCCAACATCTGGAGGGAATTGAAAGTAGGGTAGAGCACTATCTCTGCCTCAGGCATTTCCCGTTTGATAGTGTTGGCAAAACCGAAGAACAAGGGATCGCCGCTGGCGAAGACGATGAGGGTTTGAGGTTTGAGGTTTGAGGTTTGAGATTGATATTGGGCAAATACGTTGTCAAGGGGTACGGTAATGTCAATCCACTGAGCGTCAGCGGGCAGTAGAGGAGCAACAATCTCATGATGGCGCTTACCCCCAGAGAACACCCTACCCTTCTTGATAACTTCCAACACCTCAGGAGGAAACCAGGGCTGAGGATTATCCGTAATTCCGATGACAAAAAATCGTTGCATTGAATAGGCTATTATGTCTTTAACTTCTAATCATATACCTAAAGGTCGCGCCCAGGTTTCAGTTGTGCAGCATCGTCAAAGGTGAGGATGGCATTGCACAGCGTAGCAGCAAGATTACTACCACCTTTTCTGCCTTCCACAATAATCTTAGGAATGTTACGGAAAGGTTTCACCATGTGCTTCGACTCACAGACATGCACAAAGCCCACAGGTGCAGCGATGATACCAACAGGTTGTGCCTTACCCTTGCGTATCAAGTCGCAAAGTTCCATCAGTGCTGTAGGGGCATTGCCAAAGGCAAAGAGTGCGTCAGGATGTTCCTCAACAGCCAATCGGATACCCGCTTGAGTACGAGTGATATCTTCTTTATTGGCCATCTCTGCTACCCGAGGGTCTGAGAGATAACATTTGGCCTCTATTCCCAATCGGGCCAATGCTCCCTTGCGGATACCACTGGTCACCATCGTCACATCAGTCACAATCGTCTTTACCCGTCCGTCAGCCACCTGATGATATAAAGTCTCTACAGCACCAGGATCTGTATAAAGAATATTCTCCATATCGAAGTCGGCTGTGGTATGAATGGCATGTAACAATGCCCATTTATGATCGATAGGATAATCCTTTTTCAATTCACTGGCAATCGTGCGGAACGACTCGATCATGATGCCTTGACCTACATTCTTGCTATCCGCTGGTGCGTCACGATAGTAGCCACGAGGCGTAATGATTTTACCGTCTGCGATATACGACTGTGAATTGCCAATAAGAATAACGGTAAACATATCTACCTCTTCTGGATTAAACGCTCCCAATGTCGTAACCTTCACCTCCTGTTCTTCGCGACCAGCCTGTCTCACATAACCTATTGGCGTCGCTGAGGAACGCTCCTTCAAGAAGAGTTCTTGCAAGCGATACAACTGCCAGTAACGACCATGCGATTTAGGATTATAGACAGCCGTAACGAAATCACCTGTCGCAGCAGCCTTGATACGTCGTTCAATCACCTCCCAGGGTGTCATCAAGTCTGAAAGAGAAATGATACAAGTATCATGACCAATAGGGGCTCCTAAAAGTGAGGCCGCCTTTTGGAAGGCTGAAATTCCTGGCAAGGTCTCGATACTAACGGCAGAGTGTCGCTCCTGAGCCATCTCAAAGACTAAAGGTGCCATCCCGTATAATCCTGCATCACCCGAAGAAATCACCACAACGGTCTTTCCCTGTTCTGCCAGTTCAAAGGCTTGCTCTGCCCGCTCGCGCTCCTTTTTCATGCCCGTGTCGATGCACTCACAGTCAGCCTTCACATACGACTCAATAAACAGGAAATAGTACTTATATCCAACTATTGCATCCGCCTGCCGTACTGCTTGAAGCACTGCTGGCGTGATGTCATCTTGACTTCCAGGACCTATGCCTGCTACTATAATCTTTCCCATATCATCTGCAAATATACAATTTTTTGGCGGAAATAGCGATTGATTTCAAAAATTTTGTGTAAATTGCGCCCCGAAATAAAAATCAATAGTAAAAAATGATGAAGACGAAACATGTACAGTATGAGACGAAAGGGACTTGTTCGAAACTGATTGACGTAACTGCAGATGAGAACAATGTGATTCAGCAAGTATTCTTCCTGGGCGGTTGCAACGGTAACCTGCAAGGCGTAAGTCAGCTGGTGCGCGGACAGCAGATTGATGATGTGATCAAGAAACTCGACGGTATCCGCTGTGGAACGAAGGGTACTTCGTGCCCCGATCAGTTATGTAGGGCATTAGAGAAACTGAAGGATGCACCATTAACAGATTGAGTGAGGAAAACCTCACTCAATCTGTTTATAATAACGTAAAGGACCTAATCCCTTCATCTCCGGATGAAGAATCTGGATAAAATCATTCAGCAAACGGTCGGGGCGGAATGGCGACTCTTCATAGAAACGCGAAGTACGGACATTACAACCATATAGCTCTCCTGACTGGAAAGCACGGAACTGATCGTAACCGTCTTTCTCAGAGAGGAATCTTTCGCGCGACATGGGTTTATCACTGTCATAACGGAACATCCATACTTCTGTATCAAAGGCTTCCTCCAGAACCGTCTCGAAGGGCAATGAGAGAGAACCGCTATGTTCATCGTCAGCCCAAGGATAACGTCCACCAGCATCGGCAATCATCTGGCCGATGGTGCTACGTCCGCCAGGGACATACCATACGGAGCCAACCTGAGAATCGACAACTACTGAGCGGCCTTGACCAGCCTCCTGAGCACGATCCTTGAGATTGGTATAATTCTTCTCCACTTCCGCAAAGAGACGATTAGCAGCTTTCTCACAACCAAAAAGCAGACCATAGAAACGCATCCACTCTGAACGGGCCAAAGGTGACACTTCCATATACTCGGCACATTCCACAAGGGGAATACCAATATCTTCAAGTTTGCCATAGCCACCGCTATTCTCAAAAGGTGACAGTAAAATGGCATCTGGATGCAGATCGATGATCTTCTCAATCAAAGGGTTCATACCATCACCACAATCGACAATATGACCATTCTTGGCTTGGCGCTGAATCCAAGGAATCTTGATATACTTCAAATCGGCCACACCCGCTATCTTGTCTCGACACCCAAGATCCATGAGCAAAGCGCAGTGGACGGTGGTGAAGACGACAGCCTTCTCAAGGGGTGTGCGGATAACTGTTCCCTTAGGCAGGTGGACAGGCACCTGCTGGTCACGAGGCACCAGCACATAGGTGTGGAGAGCCTTGCCCTCTTTCCACGGATTAGCAATGGTCACCACCGTGAAGCCATCGTATGAGACGATTGACGGCAGGGTAGCATATTTGAACTGCACGCTGTCGCCCCCTCCTAAGAACCCCGATGTACGGGAGCCACAGGAGAGAAGCGTCAACGACGTCAGTGAGAGTATCAGTCCGTAGAGGATTCTCATTGAGTGACGAGGGTCTTAGTAGCGTATGTGAACCCGATCTTATGTGGCTCTACACCAGTCTCGAATGACTTATAGAGAGAACCATCGTTCTTGTAGATATTCACAAAGCCTGCTGTTGAATAGCTGGGATAGCCTGTGGTCTTATCGATGTTACGCGAAGCAATCAGCACATAGCCAGTATTAGGATCGATGCTGATAGCACAAGGACTGACAACGGGTTTTGACGAGTCGCCTGAAAGAAGGAAGGGTGATTTATATTGAGTCTGGATGTTATAGAGGGTATAACTGGCCTTATCTGCTCCATAAGGATAGTTATAGGTCAGGATAGTATAACCCAGACAGGCCATGCCTGTAGCATCTTCAACAAGTTTGACACAACTGTCATCGGAAAGCATATAGAGACCCATCTCATGCTGTGTCCAGTTTTCATCATAATAGCCCCAGTCAATAATATACATCGTACTACCAGCGACAGCGATTTCCTGAGGATTATGAATCTTGGCGTTCTTCACCTCCTTGACAGAACCGCTGACAGGGTTGATGATAGAAATAGAACCACTGCCGTTACCATAGTCGCTGTTGCAGACATAGAGTGTAATGGCAGTCTGGCCATTCTGGTCGCTGCTACCACCAATGGTAAGACCTTCTGGAGCTACACCAACCTCAAAGAGACCTTGTTTGCTGAAGTTGACGGTATCAACAACAGCAACATGTCCTTTAGACATGGAACCATCATCACCAGCAGTTCCATAGGTGGTGAAATAGATCCTATCTCCATAGCCGATAATATGACGAGGAGTTGCACCCGCCTCACCCAACAAGGCTACGGTGTTAATCTTCGTAATCTCCTTAAAGGTCTTGGTGTTAAGCACAAAGATAGTGTTCTCGTCAGAACCAACGATATACATCTTACTACCAAGCACGCAGGCATCATTAGGCGTGCCACCCAGACTAGCACCGTTAACACTCTTATAGACATTCTGACGAGCTATAGAAGTCTGGTCATAGGTATCGACTGTCAGACTACCGTCTATGCCATTATAAGAACTGCCATTGTTGATGACATAGATACCATCAGTGACAGTAATCTTGACTGGTTCGTTGTTTTTGTCGCTGTCGCTAAGGCAGCCGGTGAGGAGGGTTGAGCCCATCAGCATCACCACAAGACTTAAAAGATTCTTTTTCATTTTTACGTTTATAATTCTTAAAGTTGATATTTCAAAGACACTTGCCAACTTCTGCCAGGCATGGGATAGAAGCGGACAATCTCATATTGAGCATCGAAGAGATTCTTCAGATCAAAACGGGCCTCAAGCTGCTGTGTGCCCCACTGAAAAGTGTGATAGGCTGTGAGACCTGTATCCCAGTAACCATCCATATCGGTACCTTCAAAGTGCTGGTTGTTGGCCCAGCGACTGCTGATACCTGAACCATGAAGAGAGAGACTGACCCAGGGATTCTCCCATCCGAGAGCGATACTACCAGAATGTTTCGGCATATAAGCAATCTGATTGCCATAGTATGGTGACTCAGTGGTGGTTCGATCCTCTGTCTGCTGATAGGTGTAGTTGCCAGAGAACAGCAGCTGGTGATTGGCACCGAGACGATAAGTAGCATGAGCATTGAGATTAGTACCCAGCACACGCACCTTGCCTACGTTGATGCAAGTCCAGATAAACATGTTATAGGGTACTGCCACGATCATATCCTTCACCTGGTTATAATAGCCGTC
>JAEEGJ010022662.1_pt1 | contig 13302 bp, 12 predicted proteins | sample 8958761 | NCBI WGS metagenome assembly JAEEGJ01 (sample SAMN16246546, study PRJNA631951) | gut metagenome | biome: gut microbiome; feature: rumen; material: RS-attached | host: Bos | place: Iran: Karaj | collected 2018-10
TGGGCTTTCCGACTGCGTAACAATGAAAAAGATCGGTTGAAAATCCTTCGGATTTTCCGAAAAGATTACCCCCTCATCACCGCTAACGCGGAGCTTCCCCACCCCGGGGGAAGCCTTTTGGTTTGGCTGCTTCCAACTATCCTGCCTTCCCCATAGGGGTTCATTGACGGTTGCCGAAGGCAATTTTGACCATCCGGTGAATGGTCAAAAAGTCAATGAACGGGCGGCTTACGTCCGCCCCGGGGCAGGGGACCGACGGCGCAAGCCGTTGGTGGATGAGGGATGCTTCAGATTATCTTGGGATTCCCAACTCCTTAACACTTTCGTTACACCGTTCAATCAATCTCGGAATTGTCTCGCAGGAGCGGTTCCTCGAGCTTGGCTTATCGCAGTTCCCCCCTCGCCGGTCGCAGACGCTCCCGGCGGGGCGCTCGCTAAAATCGTAACACGGAGCGTTCCGCATAAGGATACCTTTTGAGGATCGGTGCAGGCTTTGACGGCCTGCACCGTTTTTCATGCCGGATGCTTGGAAAACTCGGAGATGAGTGCATCGAGTTCTTCGGAATCAGGGACGTTGAACATCCCTATGCCCGTGAAGTAGATATCCACGTCTACGTTCTTGCGACCGTTGATCGTTACAGGCTCATGGATCTCTATCCGGCGAATGAGCGTATTCACAAGCTCGGGAGTAAGCTCCCTGATGTCCGCTTGTTCACGGACGGTTTTGAGAAGAAGTCGAAGGTCGGTCTTGCATTCAGCTTCTTTTTCGAGCTCGGCTTCGATCACTGTCGTTTCATCCTTGAGCGATCGCTGTTCTTCCTCGAACTTGCAGCTCATGGTCATGAATCGCTCATCGGTTATCTTGCCCTTCACATTATCCTCATAGATCCTCTCTATCAAAAGGTCGATCTCGTCTATCCGCTTCCGATTGTTTTCGGCAGCTCTTTTCAGACGCTTGAGATCAACAGAGCGAGTCTTCTCATGACGCTGTTCGAGCAAGTGAATGAAAACCGATTCGTATGAACGGACGAAATCCATGAATCTGCTTATACTGTCAAGCACAATCTGTTTAAGGACATCCTCCCTGATATAGTGCGAAGAGCATCCGTGACGCCCTGCCTTATATCCCGAGCAGACAAAATGCAGACTGTTTGGACGTTGGCGGCGTGTATCTATAAAGTACATCTTCTTTCCGCAGTCTGCGCAGAAAACAAGCCCGGAGAATATGCTCGTCGATCCTGTTCTGGTCTGCCTGTGCTTGTGAGATCGAAGCTCATGGACGCGCATCCACAGCTCTTCCGGTATAATGGCTTCCTGCATATTCGGAATGATCTGGTATTCATCTTCGGGATGCAGTATAGTCTTGTGGACTTTGTAGCTGACGCGTGTCGATTTGTTATTGACCGCACAGCCTGTGTATTGGCGGTTATCGAGAATGTCGGCTACACTATCACCCGACCAGCCGCATGGAATCGTCGTTACCTTGCTGCGGGGATTCCTTCCGTTAGCGACAAAATGCTCACTGGGGGTGGGGATACGGTCGGCTTCCAGGATACGCGCGATCTGTGCCGGTCCCTTTCCTGCAATGCACAGTGCATAGATCCTTTTGACGACTTCAGCCGCCTCTTCATCTATGTGCCACACCTCGATATCCTTTTCGTCCCGAACATAGCCGTAAGGCACGATATGGCTGACGCGCTTTCCCTGCGCGGCTTTTGATGCCCAAACGGCTCTGACCTTCTTGGACGTAGTAGCCGCATGCCACTCGTTAAAGATGTTGGAGAACGGCATGAGCTCGGTGCCGGTGTTGCTCTCGGAATCCACGTTGTCCTGTACGGCGATAAAGCGAATACCGAGGGTCGGGTACTTGATCTCAAGATATTGGCCGACTTCGAGATAGTTCCTGCCGAAGCGGGAGAGGTCTTTTACGACGATCGTACCGATCTCTCCGTTCTCTGCCATAGCGTCCATCTCGCGGAAGGCCGGACGGTCGAAGGTGGTCCCGGAGAAACCGTCGTCGACAAAGAACCTTGGATGCAGAAGCCCGTTCTTTTTTGCATATGCCTGCAGCATCTCCTTTTGATTGGAGATGGAGTTGCTTTCACCCTCTCTGCCGTCGTCCTGGGAGAGACGGCAATATAGGGCGGTTATCTTTTCCTGCCCGTTGGATTTATTGTTCATATTTAACTCCTTTCAATTATTCGGGCACAGTAAAGGCAAGAATACTTTACCGTGCCCGATCTCAAAACTCAAATGTGCGGTCAATCTGCAAGCAAAAGCCTTTTCAGCTGCTCTAATACGCTTTCACGACCGTTGGGATCGTAATGCGTATTCACGGAATAGACAGTGCCCTTTGAAACGACTGTGAAGCCGAATGGCTGATTTGCTTCATCGATCGCTTCGTGCGGAAAGGGGATGATTGGTTTATTTCGGATCGTGCTTTCGTTATCGTTCTTCATCCTTTATCTCCTTTCCCTTATTTTTGATGCTCCTTTCCAGCAGGCGGATTATCGCATTGCGGATATCGACCGACGTTCGGGCGTTGGGGAAATATCGGTGCAGGTCTTCAAAGGCAAAGCTGACCTTCTCACGCTGGTTGGGCTTCTCTTCGTACATGATGGAATAAAGCTCGTCCTCATCAAACGTTCCCGCGTTGGCGGACTTATGCATGCGGTTTGCCTGGGAATAAGAGGGCGTGCAGTCGTTGAGCTCGATTGCCGTAACGAGCGAAACTTGAAGCTCGGGATCGAGGAAGGAAAGCTCTACGCCTACCGAAAACGCTATGCGCTCCGAATCGACCATATCGAGTAGAGCTGGAATGAGGTGAGTGAGGCGGATGTAGCGCTGCACCTGCCTGCCGCTGTCCGTATTGGAGACCATATCCGCGCTTTCGGGGGCTCTCTCATTCAACTTCCCGACGAGTTGTCGGGAAGTCAGGTCGGTTCGTTTTCCCTGTCGGCTCATGGCTTCCAGCTTTAGTTTGTAAGCGAACGCCTTTTCGGAGGGGAGTATATGCTCCCTGTGCAGATTGCTGTCGACAAGCATGATCACCGCTTCGTCGCGGCTCACGGCGCAGATAACGGCGGGAAGCTCGGTGAGCCCCGCTATACTTGCCGCATGAAAGCGGCGGTGCCCCGAGACGATTTCGTATTCGCCTGCCTTGTTTTCAAGCGGGCGTACGATCAGCGGAGACATAACGCCCTGCTCCAGTATGCTGTTTACAAGGGCGTCCATCTCGTCGTTATCGAGCACCTTGTAGGGGTGCCCTTTAAATGGGTGCATCTTGCTTGCCGGTATCATTACCGGCGTGTTGTTTGTGTGCTTCATATAAAAGTATCCTTTCAATTTTATGTTGTTTTGTTGGAATGGTAAGGAGCGCCCGTGCGGACGCTCCCGGTGTTATCGTTCGTATTCGTAATTGTGTTCAATGGGCCTGAGTTCGTTATCCGCATCGAAAGCTCTCTGCATCTTCGGGATATCGGCCTCGAGTTCGCCGCAGATGCGAAGCTCCCTGCGTATCCGCCGAAGCTCAGCGGTTATTTCGGCTATCTCGGGGTCCTTATCCCCGGTGCGGCGCTGATTTCTGCGAAGCTCGTTCCTTCTTACGGCAAGCTCGGTCTGCCTTTCGATGAGCGCATCACGGCGAGAGTAAAGCTGCTCCCATGTGTCGATCCTGTATTCGATAATGAATTCGTTAAGACGCTTGTACCGATTGAACTTCCTGACCTCTTCGCGGTCGATGCGGTAGGGGATCTTCTTTCCCTTGCCGATGAGCCCGAGCGCATACATCCACCAGTACACCAGAGCCATAAAGCCGTGCTGCTTTTGATATGGCACGAAGGGTTTTTCCATCTTCGGTATGACTATCGTTTCGGGTTGATTTTCAAAGCTCTCGTCAAGCAGACGCTCTATATCCGCCTCTGTAAGGCTCTTGCCTTTCTCCTTAAGGCGCAGGGGCCTCTTTCCGTCCTTCGGCAGGAACGAAGGGTACTTGCCCCGGCGGTCCACTGTATAGCCCATCCTTTCCATGAGCTGATAGAAATGCGGAACGCTTATTGCAAAATCAAGGCACTCCTTCATGTCAAGCGCGAGGCGTTCCTTCATCGTCAGAATACCGTCCTTGTGAGCCCGCCACTCCGCAAAGCTCAAGCCATGACTTCGGGGGTTCTCGATAACGTAAAGCCCGTGTTCGCGACAGAGCTCGTCGGATACTTCCCTAAGCCGCTGATGATCCCGCTTGTGGTTCTCGTATTTCCTTCCCGTACGGAAGGAAACGGAATTGACTACGAAATGATTATGTACGTTCCCGGTGTTGAGATGGGTGGTAACGAGCACCTCATATTCATCGCCCCACATGCGCCGTGCCGTTTCCATGCCCAATGCGTGAGCTTCCTCGGGAGAGACCTCTTTACCATAGAAGCTTTGAAACCCGTGATAACAGGTATTCCCTCCGAGCTTTCCGTATCGTTTCTTTGTAGCCGTCATCCACTCATACGCCTGCTGCCAGGGACAGTTGAGAGCAGATACGTACATTAGCTTATCCGTCTTGCCGGGATCGGAGGTATAGCGTAAGACCTTTTTGAGATCATCGGTCATATCCTCGGGAGCTATCGTCTTCTCGGGGTTGACCGCGTAATCGATCAGCCTTGAGATATTGTCCTTTATCGGCCAGAAGCCGGTTATAGCCATATCACATCCCCTCGCTTTCAAAGAAGGCCCTGCGGATATCGGTCAGCAGATCCAATACCGCCTTTTCCGCTTCGGATGATAACCCGCCGTTCGTCAGCTCCGAGAGCCTTCCCGTGATATCAAAGAGAGCATCGGTCGGAGCCCCGCGCGGCGCGTATCCCAATGCTCTCTTTCTTACGTATTCGCTTATCGTCAGCCCGCACTTTGCGGCTTTTCTGCAGATGGCGCTCTTCTCGGATTTCGTTACCCTCAGTTCCAAGCGCTCTTTCTTCTCCTTCATGGCGCCACCGCCTTTTCGGGGGTATTAGGGGCATCCCCTAAAAAGACCGCCGCTTGCCGAAGCGGCGGGACGGAACTTGCCGTACAAGTTCCCTGCTGGCTATCGTTTTTTACATGGATACCCGGTATGCCGACCGGCGGGGATGAGTGCTTCCGCCGGGCGTGGTTATTCGTGCTTCCATGTGGCGCCATCGGTTTATCGGACGCAGGCCTGATGGCGCCAAATATGGGCGGTTTGGCGTCACGTGAACATATCGAGCGTTTCAAGTACATTTCGATCATTCTCCTGTCTCTCCTCATCGGTCATTTCCGCGGGAGGCGTGAATGCGGGAGCGGCCTCACGCGGAGCGAGATCGAGCTCGCGTATCTCCTCGCGGAACAATGCCCTAACGTCTTCAAGACTGAAATCGAATCTTCCCGGATACGAAAGGCGATCGAGATATTCCCCGATCGCCTTTATCGCAAACGCGCTCATCGATCCGTGCTCTTGTCGGTCGATCTCATGCAGTGCTTCGTACACCTTCCGCTGATTAGGATCCGAAAGGTTGAATCTTACGCTTATCCTGTGAGAGTCCTTCATACGCCTCGCTCCGCTTTCATCTGCAGCTCAGCAAGGTATTCATAACCCTTCGCCGCCGCTCGGATGTCGTCGATGAACCTCATGCGTCCGGGCTTTGTCCGATAGAAGTTTTTGACGAGGCAACCACCGCCGCCCGTGATGATGAGGCCCATCGTACTCTCGTCATACCCGTGCTCGCGCAGCCTGCGGAATATGCCGCCGACGTATTCCTCCGCGACCGTGCGGACGAGCTTCAGCCCGTCCTTTGGGATATTCGCCGTGCCGGTGATGAGTATGCTCTCGGTCGTCGCTTCGTCCAGCTCTGTACCGTACTCCCTCATATACGCCTCGCGGATCGCCAGCGTGCATTGGTGTGTGCCGAACTTCTCCGTGAACATTCGCCCGATCTGCGGCCTGCCGTCGATTATGAACAGCGTGTTCATGGTGCCGTTGCCGATGTCGGCGATGACGTTCACGCCCTTCATCGACGGCGCGTATTCCGCGACGGCGGCATACCCCTGCGGGTAGATCCTCGCCCCAAGTATGCGGATGTGATAATCGACCTTGCGGAAGGTGAAGCTCACCTCCGCGTTCCGAGTGAGGTAGTCGGCGAATTCCGCTTTTTGCCCCGTCGTCCACGTGAGCGGCAGCCCCGCGGCGATGATGACGTCCGCTTCGGTCAGCCCATCGTCCGCAAGCTCCATCGCGATCCCCGCCAGCGTGAGCAGGTAATAATCCTCATCGCTCTGCTTTTGGGGCACGAATTCCTTGTGCCCCTCGCCGATGACGTAGTACCTCTCGCCGTACACGAGCATGTCGCCCGTGAACAGCGGCTCGTGATCGTACCCCGCGATACCCGCCTTGAAGATGTGGTTCGCGGTCTTGATGTTCCCGTAACCGTGATCGACACCGATGATGACGGCGTCATTTAGTTTTTTCATTTGTATTCTCCTTTCAATGGTTGTTGTTGATTTCTGTTGGCTCTGCAAGGACGCGATTAATGTCCCATTGCTCGACCAAATAATCGATAACGTCACGCACATACTTCGCGCGAAGACGTTCCGATTGCATGATTTCTTTTGTCAGCTTAGGTTTTTCCAACTGCTTACCTCCTAAATATATAATCTGCTGTACCATAACTGGTACTCGATTTCGTTGCGTTAGCCGTCCCTTTACTGTATAATTCTGTTCCGGATACAGTAACCGCTTGATCCTCTATTGAGCGCTGTTAGTCGATCATGGCTGCCGTGAGCCTCCTTTCGTTTCGTATTGCGGAAATGTAACCTGTTAACCGCCATTGCAGATTACTTCCTCTACTTATAGGAGAAAAACAGGGGGCAAAACGGAACCGTTTTAGAACAAATTTAGAATATATTTTAAGGAGGTGAGAACCATGAGCGTTTCCGGTGATAATGATCCGATCATTGGACGTGATGATCTTGCCTTTTCTGATGGAATGACAGGCAAACAGCGCCGCCAGCTGAGGCTCGAGCGATTGGGTTTACTGGAGGATGAGCTTGAGAAGGACGACTGTTATCCCGAATATGACGACGAAGATACCGGCGAGAAGAGGCTTAAGCGGGAGATCCAGGCCGAGGCGCTTCGCAGGCTGGAGCTTGCCGCGCGTACCGAGGAAGATTTCGCCTACATCATCAAGCAATGGGACAGGCTCGACAGTAACCGTGAGCGCAGGGAACGCGATCATGAGGTGCTTCGCGGCGATATTCCCCTTGAATATCAGGCAGTTCCGGATCCAAAGATATTTCCGCGCTGGATGAACGATCCCGCCTACAGACAGCTTAACAGCGGGTATTTCCTCGACGTGCTGTTCGATTGCCCGTATGAAATGCACGAGCTCGTCGCCGATGAATTCATCTCCGACTTAATCAAAAGCCTTAACGAATCGCAGAAGGAAGTGCTCTTCTTCCTCGGGTTGAGGCTATACAGCACCTCGAGGCTGGCAAAGATGCGCGGCCAGACCGCGAGGAACATACGCAAGGTCCGAGCAACCATCCAGCGAAAGCTCCAAAGAAAGCTCTATGTGTATTTGTCAAGCAAGGAACACCTCTCGCTGCGTGAAAGGACTTTCCTAATGGAGTATGAAAACGCGCAAAATAGCTATACCGAGATCAAATAAAGAAAAGCTGTTGACGAGGGCAATAGCTTCCTATATAATAGTAATATGTTTTAGGGGTATTTAGGTTACTATTCGTGAGGTGAAGGGTATGAAAAACATATTTCAACAGTCTAAATCGGTATGGGTCAGATATGACAGCTATGATATAAAGCCGGATGAACACGGCAAGCTGTATCTGACGCCTGCAAAGAGCGCAAAGCCGCATATCTACAATCCGATGAAGTGCGGACCCGAAATTGTCGCCGATGCGCTCAATGTTGGCAAACTCATCTTGGAAGGGAATAAGATATCTGATCCTAAGGTGAAGTCGGCAATACTTGAGTTTGCGTCAAAATACGGGCTCCTTGGGTTTATAACAAGCTTGCCTACTACTCCCGAATTTATGCATTATGAGTATGTATATCTTTTCAAGAACCCGTTTATCAGACATGAAAGGATGGAAACTCACGATTTCACAAACAGGTTTTTTCCGTTTGAAGAATTGGCTTACCATAAAGAGAAGGGAGAGGCCGTATGGGTTGTTGAAGGTGGTAAGGATATGCTTGATTTGACGATGGCCTTAAGTAATGAACCCATGTCGGTCAGCATGAGTGCGCATCGGTATTACTCTGAGCCTTACGAGTGGTATGCAGAGCAGTTAAAGGGCTTTGCATTCTCTTTCTTCAACGTTTTCTTTTACTATAGGGATGATGACTCAGCGCGTGATGAGGAAAGAGAGATGCTTCGCAAATCCATGAAAACCTTTGGAGGCACAGTACCGACCTACCATATCGAGCTTCAGGACAAGCCGATGCTGTTTTGGGATTTCAGCTCTCTGGTGAGTGCGATCGGAATGATGCTCAGCTTAATGATAACGGATGAAGAGAACCCGCTCCGTGTGTGTAAGCACTGCAACAAGGTCTTCATCAGCACCCGCTCCAATGCCGCATTCTGCAGCCCGACGTGTAAGAACAGGTATAACGTGTATAAGTCGAGGGGGAAGGAGTTGCAATAATTATAAAGGGCCCCTTGATTCGTGAAACATTGAAAAAACAGGTCGTTTTTTGGTATACTGACAAATGTGGGCTAGCAACCATACGGGAACAAGGCAATTATACTATAAAGAATAAAATGAACGGAACAACAAAGGAGCAATCAATGGGGATTAAGTCACGAGAGCTTGAGCCAACAAAAGAGAATATTATTAGAACAATCCAAGAGGATCTTCTGGAAAGAAATGTTGATGTTTGGCAACTTGCTCGCTTCTGCGATGCGCAAGAGGGCAGATGCTCAATAGCAATAGATGCACGGTGGGGGGATGGTAAAACCTTCTTTATAAAGCAGACACAAATGCTTCTTGAAGCGAAGAACCCTAATTCTGTATCGCTGAGTAATGAAGAAAGGGCGATAGTAAATCAAGCATTTATGAGGTTTGAACCGTCCAGAGGAGAAGGGACTTGCCTTGAGCCACAGTTGTGCATTTATTATGATGCATGGTCTAATGATAATGATACAGACCCGATGCTGTCGCTTGTTCATGAAATAACGAAGACTGGTATTGGCGAATATGGAATTAAGACAAGCATAGACTTTGGCAAAGCCGTAGCAGGGATCGTTGATTTTTTCACTGGAAAGAATGTAAAAGATTTAATGGCTTTGTTGGAAGATAGAGACGCTCTTGCTGCTATTAGAAGGCAGAAAGAGGTCCAGGATTTGATTTCGGAGTATTTAGATGGTTTGTTGAGCGAACATGGCAACAGGCTGATCGTTTTTGTAGATGAGCTCGACCGTTGTAAACCGAGTTTTGCTGTTCAACTTTTGGAAAGAATAAAACACTATTTTACTAATGACAGAATCACATTTGTATTCTCTGTGAATACAGATCAGCTTCAGCATACCATAAAACGATACTATGGAGATGAATTTGATGCTTGCAGATACCTAGACAGGTTTTTTGATTATAGAATTGGACTGCCGCCTGCAAATACCACAAGGTATTTTGAAAAAATCGGATTAGATAATGACATGTTCTTTTTTGAAATAGTTTGCAAAGCGATTATCAAACGGTTTTCTTTTGGATTGCGTGAAGCAGAAAAGTTTTATAGAACGGCAAAAATAGCAGCTTATGAGCAGACACGTGAGAAAAGAACAAATGGGTTTTCGGAAAAAACAGGCATGCAGTTTATCTTTTGCTTTATTGTTCCGCTTTTGATAGCTTTGAGGATGAGGAGCATTTCGCAGTATAATCAATTTATAGCTGGGAAGGATCCTAATCCTATGCTTGAACTGGTTTCGGCAGAGGATGACGACATAGCTCAAAGCTATAAACACTTTCTTCAAGGAGAAAACGAGACCTTCATTGAAAAAGGAACGAATTCTTTTGTTATCGTGACTCTAAACGAGAAAATAGAGCAGGCATATAATGCGATTTTTGCAAACAGGGGTGAAAAAACTGATTATGCTGGTAGAATCGTTGTTGGACAGTGCGCATTTACGTCTGCAATGAAAGAAGAAGCTCTTAAGACAGCAAGTTTATTGTCTATAAGAGCAAGCTATGATTATTGAATGATGCTGAATACTATAGTAAAGAGCTGAAGAATATAACAGAAAACTAATTTGCGCAGCCCCGTATTGGTTGCTATAATAAAAAGAGAATCAATCTTGTGAGGTATGTCATGGATATCAACACCATTCTCAGTCAAATCGATCTTGGCAGTTACGCTATGCCTGTTTTCCAGCGAGGATATGTTTGGAACCGCGATCAGGTCAGGAAACTGATGAATTCCCTGTATCACGGATATCCCATCGGGGAGTTGCTTGTTTGGAATACGGAAACGGATCCGGGCCTTTCTCGTGGCGACGGTCCGCTCACGCCGGGCAACGTAAACCTGATCCTCGACGGGCAGCAACGAATGACAACGCTGTATGGCATCATTCGCGGAAAGCCGCCAAAGTTTTTTGAGGGCAGCGCGAGATCGTTTACAGACCTCTATTTCAACATTGACACAGAGACGTTTGAGTTCTATATGCCTGCCAAGATGAAGAGCGATCCCGCATGGATCAGCGTGACTGAGCTCATGCAGAAGGGGGCCTCCAAGTTCATTCAGGAAAAGATGACGTCTGATCCCGAAAATGCCGGTTTCTGGATTTCTCATATGTCAGTACTCAACAATCTTGACGGGATAAAGCAGCTTCAAATACATGTCGAAACGGTTTCCGGCGCGGATAAAACCATCGATGTTGTTGTAGATATCTTCAACAACGTAAACAGCGGCGGAACAAAGCTCAGCAAAGGCGACCTTGCACTTGCTAAGATCTGCAGCGAATGGGCGGATGCAAGGGACGAGCTGAAAGCGATCCTCGCTCGGTTCAATAGAGCGGGATACAGCTTCAGCATGGAGTGGTTGTTAAGATGCCTGACCGTTTACTTAACAGGCCAACCCTATTTCAATGTGCTTGGACAGATACCTGCGGATGAAATCAAGAAGGCGCTTCCAAAGACGGAGAAATTGATCGGGACTTGTCTTGATCATATCGGCACAAGGCTTGGCCTCGATCATGACCGCGTGCTTGGCGGCGTATTCTCGATCGTAACTATGATAGGTTACATCCGATATACCGGGGGGAAGCTCTCCGGCAGCAGCGAATGGGACAGGCTTCTTTACTGGTACGTTCATGCCTTCCTGTGGGGTCGTTACGGCAGTTCAACAGAGAGTAACCTGGCGCAGGACCTTAACGCCATAAACCGTGGTGACGGAATAGAAGGCCTGATCAAACAGTTGAAACAGTCACGAGGTGATCTCACGATCCGTCCGGAGGATTTCTGGGGCTGGTCAACCGGTGCAAGGTTTTATCCGCTGCTCTACATGCTTACGAGAACCAACCATTCACGCGATTGGGGAACGAATCTCGAACTCAGCAGCAATCTGCTTGGGAAGAACTCGTCTCTTGACGTCCATCATATTTTCCCCAAAGCAGTATTATATAAAGCGGGAAAGAGCAAAGCTATAGTAAATGCTCTGGCGAATTATGCATTTCTAACGAAGGATACGAACCTGGAGATATCCGACCGGAAGCCGGAGGATTACTTTCCTGTGTATCGTGCAAAATGCCCAGGCGCTATGGATACGCACTGGATACCGGCTGATCCCGAGCTCTGGATAATCGAAAACTATGAGGAATTTCTAAAGCAGCGCAGAATACTTCTGGCAAAAGCAGCCAACGCCATATTGGATTCGCTGTATAAGGGATCTATCGCCGAAACGGCTATTGAATCCTATGCAACGAAAGAATATCATGAGGCGCTTTCCGAAGAGGAAGAGATCGAAGAAGTATCCGCTTGGATGGAAGAGAAGGGCCTAAAGCCCGGTACAACTAACCATGAGCTTTTGGACAATGATGGAAATGTCGTTGCAATCATCGACCTCGCTTGGCCGCAGGGCATTCAAAGCGGCTTGAGCGAACCGCTCGCTCTCTTGCTCAATGAAACGGCGGAAACACAAGCGACCGTTAGCAAGTATGGGTATCGTTATTATACTAGCGTGCGCGAGTTTAAAGAGTATGTTGAAGCGATTTATCTGAACTGAGAAGGGAATGAATGATCAGGAAAGGCCTCCCGCCGCTTTGGCGAGAGGCCGATCTTTATGCAAGCGTTCAGTTTTTTCCATGGCAGCAACTCTCAATAATACTGCTCAACGTAGCTGTATGCTCTGTTGAAGACATCAGTATCCTTGATCCTGTACTTCCTCATAACGATATCGCGAAGATTTCTGCTGACTTCTTTTCTGCCGGTCGAAGTGTTTTGCCAACCGGGGAAGCGGACGATTTTTACAACACCGTCGATATCGTTAACGATTCGTTCTACGATGACGGGTGTGTTTTCATTGCGAATGTTCTGGAACAGCTCTGTCAAAGCCGCTTTGCCGCGTGCGGTAGGATCCTCTTCGGAAACGGGAGTCTGCCTCATCATCTGAGCGGCATCCTTTGCAAGGAGGAGAAGTGCTTTGAGGAACTGGATGCTCGTAAGCAGGCCGGCTTCATGTTCTTCACGCAGCTTTTCCATTCGTTCGCCAAGAGCGACAAACCTCGGATCATCCAGATGAGAACGGATTATGGCCGTAAGGTCGATCTCGACCTTCCTGCGCTTCTTATCGGGAAGCGCCTCTCCGGAGATGAACTTCTCAATGATCTCCGCGTCCATAGCAAGCACGGCTTCCGTTTCATCGATGCCGACAACGGAAATATTCTCATGCACGAGCTGCAGAGTCTTGGGACCGAGCGCGGCCCAAATCAGGCGACCTCGTTCATCCGTCGGTCGGATTGAGTCATAAACCTTCGACAGCCACTTATACTCGGCTTTATATGGGTTCAGGCAGGCGTCCGGTGAAAGCGCATTCCAAACGCGGTTGAGAGCACGATAACTTGCGCCGAACTTATCCTTGGTTTCGTCATCAGGCAGGCAGTCCTGAGCGGCTACAAGCCCCTCCCAATCATCCCGAGTGCGGTCAACGCCCGGGAAGAAGCGAATGCAGTCTTCGACCATCTCGGGCACCTTGCCCTTTACGCTCTCAATATTTGAAATGATCTGTTCGACCGATTCGGAATCAAAGAACAGCGCCTTTGCGACGTTATCGAAGATACCGATATAATCAACGATCAG
>JAEEGJ010022663.1_pt1 | contig 13302 bp, 5 predicted proteins | sample 8958761 | NCBI WGS metagenome assembly JAEEGJ01 (sample SAMN16246546, study PRJNA631951) | gut metagenome | biome: gut microbiome; feature: rumen; material: RS-attached | host: Bos | place: Iran: Karaj | collected 2018-10
CAGAACGTCTTGCTCAACTTACTGAAGAAGCAAAGCATAATACAGAATGGAAGAGGCAATATATGGAATGGGAACGACAAAGAACATATGATTATGAAAATGGAAAAGAAGCCGGCGTAGTCGAAGGCGCACAAAAGAAAGCCGTAGAAGATGCACGTAAACTTCTTGCTGACAAAAAATATACCGCTGAAGAAATTTCTGCCTTATTACAGATTCCTGTTGAAGCTTTTACCGAGCCAATTAAAGAAAAAGCATAATCAGAATTAAATAAAAAAAAGACCTGAGTTTCATACTCAGGTCTTTTTTTGTCATTAAAAGCTTTTGATTAGTATGTGTAAGCTTTCTTCTTCTTTTCCTGAATGGAAGCTTCAAGCTTTTCCTGATCCATGGCTTCTATAAAATCTCGGATTTGTGAAGGAGACATGTAGAGGGAAACCTTTGGTGTGAAAGTATCCTGTCCGGAAGTTGTTTGGGTTGGAGTAAAGCGGATAAGAAGATATGGCTTTTTGTCAATAAACTCAGGAAGTACATAATATCCGTTCTTTTCGCAGCCGCTTGCTGGACTTAAAAGTCCAAACCAGAGTGAACAGGTTGATGTAAAATATGCATTTTTTCTGCTTACTTTTACATGTGGAACTGTTTTTGATTCATACTGCTCAAGGAAAGTTTTGCAGGCTTCGAGTATTTTATCACGTTCAGCCTTGCGCCAGATAACGGCAATTTCATTTGAACCATCGCGGAAGTGGAATTCAACAGAGTTTGTGCGTGGAATAAGGCCAACCTTTGTAACTTCGCGAGGCTTTACCTTTTTTCCAGACTTTTTAAGGAAAAAGAGCGATTCAAGTTCAATCGGCTCAATATTTGCAAGAAAGTTTTCTGTAGCTACAGGTTCTGTGTCGTTGATGTAGCTTGTTTCATCTTCCGTGTAGTCATAAGTGTAGTCATAATCTGAGTCATCTTTTGATGCGCACGAGATAACCAAAAAAGAAATAAGTGATGCAGCAATAATTGCAGTTGATTTTTTTATTATGCGTTTCATATTATAAATAACACTTTATCACAAAAAAGGTTTCATGGAAAGATAGGTGAAAAATTTGAAATGGTGTCTTTTTGATTATGTTACTATGCCTGCCCGGTAACTTTCTTCTGCAATTCTAATATCTGCTCCAAGTTATACTCCTTTACAGAACTCATAGAATTCATCATTAATAAACAATGCTCTAGCAATATCTTCTGTTGGTGTGAACAATTCAAATTTCATACGAAACAGAGGATAATATCGTTCAAGGGCATCCGAATGTGAATTGAAATAATCAATTGCATGATGCCAGTCTATATCTCGAACGGGGAATTGATGTTTAATATCTATTAGTTCATAGATTTGTTCTGTAATTTCTTTTTTCGAAAGCTCTTTAAATTCTTTATCTTCTAATCTTTTTTTGTTTGTTTTTACTGCCTCTTTAATATCCTCCAAAAGGCACGGCGCTATTTTATTACCCGTTTTATACAATATAAGATCACTGGCAAAAATAAAATCGTATTTGTCGTCACCCTCAAATAAATAATAACTGTCTTTCTTACAATACTCTTTTGCTTTTGTTATGAAAGAATCTTCATCTTCGTCTTTGATTTCTTCTTTTAAAAAGTTTTTGACATCGATTTGATTTCCGAAATATTTTGATAATTCATTTACATAATCATCAAAAGTGAAATTTGTAGAAAGGTTTTCTGCTTCAGGACCGAATAGAGAACAGCGGAATTCCCAGGAAAAGCCGCGTATTGTATTATACTTAAGATCTTTAGTAATCCCGAAGATTCGGTTCTTAGTATTTTCTATTTTGATTATCAACTCCAACAGAAGCTGGTATTCTTCTTTTGTTTTTTTTAAAGGGATATATGAAAATAAATCTTTAAGATCAAATCCGTAAGCTAAGTAAGCTCTAAGTACCTTTTCAAACTTATCACTTTGGATATCACAATCTTTAAATCTGTTTTTCCAGAATGTATTTATTGTTTTCGTATCAAAATGTTCTTCAATAAATATTCTGTATTTTAAATCAATATTTCCCAAATAAGCATTTTCCATAAGTAAGATTTTTTCTTCTTCTGGAATATCAATGGTATTAACAATGTTATACAGCCTGCTATAATCACAGCGGGCAGGGAGTTCAACTGGTTTTTCGAGATTTCTATTTAGAAGCGAAATTGCAGTTTCTAAATTATCTTTGGAAATGTCACCATATATAAACATCTTTTCTTTTAATCTGCTTTCCATATAACATAGAATTGCCAGAATTCTGTTAAGATAACCGCCTCCCCAAATTTCCCTTGAGTAAGTCCATGTTTGATCTTCAAACACTTTAGAACTGATATTTGTGTAATCACCAATTACTCCAAGAATTCCGGGTCCTGCATTTTTGTCATATTTTTTAGTTTGTATTTTTCTTTCAAGCCTGAAATATTCTCCATAACTCAAATACTTATAATCTGCACATGCCAGCCATATGCGTTTTTCCTTTCCAAAATCTTTTTCAGTCTGTTCTTTTACTTTACGATAAGCATAAGCGCGTATTCCCTTGTAGTAAAACTTACACCAATCTGCAAGATCAAGTTTATCTGCTAAGACAAGAGTCTCTTCATAGACTTTTGTCCATTTTTGCTGAGATATTGAATTTGAAAGTGAATAACCAAAATACATTATTTGTTCCTCCGTAATAGGTATTATTAAGAATACAAATCTCTAGTATATGTACTGTTATTAACACAAAAAGTGTTTAAAGTAAAGAGAATGTGTTGAAAATATGCCATTTTTATATAAAAAATAAACTTTTTATTACATTTCTTTTGAGATATAATAATTTTATGAATATTTTGAAGTTATTAAGGGAACGAAATAAGTTTACTCAGGAATTTCTGGCTAATAAGCTTGGTGTAACACGACAGGCATATATCAGATATGAAACCGGTGAGGTAGAACTGAGTGCTTCTCAGATTCGCATTATTGCTAATTTATATCAGATTGAATATAGAAATATTATTGATGGTATTATGCCGGAAGATACCGTAACTTATATGGCAACGAATAACCACGATGCAGAAAAGTTTCGGCAGATTGTTTTGTATGCACTTCAGACTGCGGGGGATTTAGTTTACCTTTCTCAGACTGATTTTTATAGATTGATTTATTTAATTCATAAAGATTTCTACGAGCAGTATTTTGTAAAACTTACTTCACTTTATTATCCGGAACAGTCTCTTTCAGAAGGCCTTGAGATTTACGCAAATGAAATTTCAAAAATGGAAAATGAAAACATTATTGAAATGCTTAATACCTCAATTCACAAAGGTCAATCCAAAAAGATAATCCCGCTTAAGCGAGCCAACTTGAATTATCTTACCGGCACGGAAGTTTGCTTCCTGCACAGAGAGTTTGCGAAGTATAATACGGAGTTTTAGAAAGAAAAACGGCTTGATTTCTCAAGCCGTTTTTTTGTATTAATTTGTTTTATTGTTTTGCTTCAAGGCTTCCAGGACAAGTTCTAGCGGGGCGTTGGTTTTCTTGGCAGCTTTTTCAGGTGTTTCTTTATATTCATCAATAAGCATAAGAGCATCTTCCACAGCTTTTTCCTGAAGCCCTTCCTGTTTACCGGCGTCGAAAGAATATGCTTTTTCAATTTCCCAATCCATAAACTGTTTTCTCCACTGCGTATTGTGTTTTGCTTCTGCAACAAGTTTTGAAACTTTGTCTGCGAAATCGTTTATAGGCTGGTTGTCCATTACAAGCTTCAAAAAAGCTTTCAGCCTTTCGTTTTCTATTTTATCATAGTTTTCAGCAATGAAAAAGTATTTATATGCCCTGTCATTCAGTTTGATTTCCGGATCATCAACACACAGACTTTCAAACCTGTATTTTGTTAATCCTTTCTTAAATATATCAGGAATACATATAAAGATAATATAAGTATCTTTAAGATCTTTATACTTTCCACCTGAAAGCAGACTGTCGACATCACAACATCCCAGATAATAACGTGACCGTTCAGGCAGTTCTTGCGTGTCTGTTGCCTGCATTTCAAGATTAAAGGCTTTCTCAGCCCCTATGGCATATACATCCATGCGAATACCTTTTTTGCCGTAGTCAATCTGAACTTCTTCTTCCTGCCTGATATCAATATGGTCAATTTTGATTTCCAGCAGGATTTCAAGAAGTTCTTTGCAGACATCCGGATTATTGTGCATAACTTTATAAAAGATAAAGTTATTGGCAATTGTGGCATTTTCCCACTTTTCTTTAAGGGAAAGTTCATCTGTTTTTGTACACATAATGTACCTCCTGATTTTATTGGAGAATTAAAAACCTCTTACCTTAATATGGGAACAGTTATACGATTTCAGGAAGTGTTTTACGGAAAAACGATAAAATTTTTGCAAATTTTTTATTCTATGTTAAAATATATTAATTAGGTGTAAAACGTTTCATCTGGGACTTGGAAATTTTTGTGCTTTTGGAGCGTTTTTGCCGATAATAAAATTGTAGATGTCGGCTCATGGCCGGAAAGTTTTCTCAAAAAGTTATTACACCCCGACCCCAGGCAGACCCGTCAAAAAGTATTAACGCTCTAGAGGCTATTAAATGAAAAAAAGTTCTCATTCTTTTCTCAAACTCGCACTGGCAGCAATGACTGCATTTACATTTTTCTTCACCTCCTGCGAAATCGGCATGGGCCAAAGCGTAGACCTTGAGGCTCCGGAAATTACCATTACGAGTCCGGAAAAATTTTCTTACCAGGGACTGCAGATTGAGTTTGAAGGAACCTGTATAGATAATGTAAAAGTAGATAAAGTTGTTATTTCTGATAAAGAGACTGGTCGTGTTTTTGGTAATGCTACCATCACTGGTGAAACATGGAGCTTTTATCTTGAGCTTGAGCCAGAGGATGAAGGAGAAATCACATTCTTATGCGAAGCTAAAGACCCTTCTAATAATACTTCAACACATTCAGCCAGAACAATTACTCTTCTGGTAGATGAGAATGCACCTATAGCAAAATCCTGGTATGTAGATAGAGGAAACTCAATTCAAACTCTGTTGGAACAAAAATCTTTCCTTGAAGGCTTGGATTTTACTCTTTCCCGCAATAAAAACTATCCTCAGAATCAGGAGTTTACTCTTTATGGCAGTTTTTATGATGCCATGGGAATTGATGTTATTACAGTTAAACTTTTTGAGGATGCATATTCAACTAAAAATCCGATAGCAGAAAAAACTGTTGCTGCAAATAAAATCTCTAACTTTTATATTGGTGATGGAAAATCAATTTATTCGCCTTCCTTCAATTTTACTGAAAGTGATTTAGTTGCAGGTAACCCTGCTTGTAATACAGGCAAACACTATCTTCGTGTTGTTTATTATGCAAAAGATAATGATGATCCTGTAAACTTTAATGAGCGCGAGGTTGATACAGAAAAATATATTCTCTGGTATCCTGAAAGTGATAAACCTGGTGTTCAGATTCAGCCTGAATTAATAAACGGGGAAGGAAAAATAAGAGCCAGTGTTGGTTCTTCTATACCTGTAGATTTTTTTGATGATGACGGATTAAAAGAAATTCATTGTTCTTTACGAAAGAGTATTACCGGCACAATTGCTGAGTATACTGCGAGCCTGATTGAAAATGAGTCAACAAGAACTGCTGCCTTTGTGGATAATACTGCCCAGGATGAGCCTGCAGTTAGCAAAACTAATTTTTCAACAACTTCATATCAGACTGATTACCCTCAGACAATTACTGCTCCTGAAACACCAATGCAGATGTATCTTGTTTCAGCTGCAAAAGATATTAATGATAAATGGAATGCAAGAGTAATTTCTGTAGAAGTAACAGATTCCAATAAACCAATGCTTTTTATTGAGAGCCCTATAGAAAATGAGAATCCTACTATGGAAGGAGGCTCAGACCGAGTATTTAAATTTAAAGGCTACAGTCTTGATACAAAGGGTGCAAAGTATATAAAGATTATTTATGTTCCTACAAATGATCAGACAAGGGCCGAAACACTTTTTAAAACTTATAAAACTGATACAACAGCAAAGAAAGTAATATCAGGTACAAACGAAGTAATCTGGCACAAAGATATTACCGGTGGTACAACAGATTCTAACGGCTGGATAAAACAGTTATTTGAAATTGAAATGAACTTATTTACTGATTTCAATAATGCCGCTGGAACTTCTATGGCAACAAAGCAGAAGTTCTTCTTAATCTGTCTTGTTGATACTGATGGTAATGAAGTCTTTAAACCATTTATTCTTAATGGAGATGAAGCTCAGCCTTTAATTGATATTAAGCTTCCTGAAAAAGAACTTGATGTTCACGATTATACATTAAATGATCTGGTACTTAGGTTTAAGGGCTATAAGAATTCCGGAATCGGAATGGATGCTTCTAAATATAAAGTTACTACAAAAATCGGAACAGGGACTGATTCAGATAAGGTATTTGTGAGGGGAACTGGCGCAACAGACATTACCGCTCCTGATTCAGAAGGCTATGTAAGTCTTACTATTCCAAAAGAAACACTTGCAGAATGGGCTAAAACAGAGGCACAGCCAACCTTTACCTTCTATGCAACAGATATTCTTGGTAATGGTGGTATTGGTGAAGATATGCGTTCTGTAATTTTGAGCCCTCGTCCTCATATAGAAGCTATAACTGTAAACAAAAATAATGGAACTTACAAAAAGGGAGATCAGTTAGAGTTTAAGGTTTCTTTTTCTAAACAGGTAAAAGTAACAGGTACTCCAAAGTTAAAAATAAAGTATTCTTCTTCAGATGCAAATCCAAAACTGGCAGCTTATACTGGTGGTAACGAGACAAATGCTTTAACTTTTAAATTTACTGTTCCAGAAAATGCAGAATCTGAAGGAATTATCTGCGATGGTTTTGAAACAGAGAAGAAGAAGGACGAAGAAGGTAACGATACCGATGAAGATATTCTTACTGGAGGCGCTGCAATACGTGCAACTGAATTAGGTGAAGGCGATATTTATTTTGATTTGCCAAATGGAGAAGTTTTAAAAGGAAAAAGTGAAATTAAACTTGATGGTGTAACTCCATACATTACTTCTATTGATTTTTCTTCTGATGGTTTAACAGATACTTCTAATAACCAATATTGTACAAAAGATAAAACAATTACTGCAGTTCTTACAATGTCAGAAAAAGTACTTGTATCTGACAGCCCTGAATTAAAACTTAAGTCTGGAACCAGTGATATTGTTTTTTCTTTTGAAAAAATGGATACAAATGCAAATACAATAACCTTTGTTCATAAGGTAGTCTCAACTGGTACAAGTGAGTCGCCTCAAGGAAAAATAAGTTATAATCTTGCTTCGTGCTTCACAGATGCACATAAAGCTTATCTTACAGATAAGGCAGGAAATGTTATTGATTTGAGTAAAAATTCCAGTACAGATGATACAAAAGTTTATATTGATTATACTCCACCGACAAGTGCTCCAACAATAAATCTTGTAAATCAGACTATTTATACTTCTGCACAAGAGCTGGAGCTTACAGAAATTGATACAGATGCAAGGGGCTATTATTCAACAAATGGTGGAGTTTCATGGACACAATATAGTAGTGCAAAAACCTTAGGAAATGGTTCTTATAAAATCATTACCTACCAGCAGGATAAAGCAGGAAATAAGTCTGGTTATTCTGATACTACAGAAATTGTAGTAAACAGCAATTTTGCTCCAGTTACAAACTTCAGTATTAATCTTGCAGATGGAAACTATAAAGAAAACACAGAATTTACATTTACCCTCAATTTTGAAAGTGATGTAATTATTGATGATGCAAGTGATATACAGCTTACCTTCCAGACTATGGAGGCTGGAAAGACTACATCAAAAACAATTAATGCAGAAGTTCCAGATGGAAATAAGACAGACGAAGTAACATTTAAATACAAGGTAACTTCATCAGATTATTTTGACGGTGTAAAAATAAAAGAAATAGTTTTTTCAAATAACTTCAAAGATGCAAATGGTAATTCACCTGCTTTTAGCGGAGATGATACACATAAGCTTACTCCAGAAAATTGTGATTATCTTGCCGCAACTGATGGTGGAACACGAAGCAAGATTGTGCTTGATGGAGTTTTACCGACAATTGTAACCTATGATCCAGCAATGAATGAAAATAACAGTGGTATTGCAACAATGACAGATAACTCTTCCGGCAGCTTTAAGATTACCCTTGAGTTTAGTGAAAAGGTATACAAGGAAGCAGGAACAATTATTTTGCAGAGAAAAGGTAACTGGTCTATTCCAGCAGTATTATCTGTTGATGAGTTTAATAAGTATTACAATAAAATGACTACTGCAAATAAGACAAAAATGCTTAAACTTGGTTCAGACGGCTATGAACTTTTAGATACTCAAACAGGAATTGCAGTTGGTCCATATAGAAAAATAACCCATGGTCTTAAACTTGTAAATGCTAAACTTGTAAATGGAAAACTTGTAAACGGAAATTATATTCCGGATGATGAGACAAAATATGTTCTTGCTTACGAACTTGGTCTGGAAAGTGGCAGTGCAGCTTTGGACAATGGCAGTGGCGGTACATTTACAGCTAGTGTGGCAGATATTCGTTCTGCTCTTGAAAGTGTAGGCTATCACCAGCATAAGGTAGATGTTTCATCTGATTATGTAAATATTCAGGCAGATGGAAAAACTGTAGAAATTACTTTCCAGGAAGCAATAGAAGATGGACGTGAATGGGAGCTTGTGATTCCTCCAAAGGCCTTCCGTGACAATACAGAAAACTTCTACAAAGGAATGAACCTGCAGCTTGACTCAACTATAGATGAAGATCAGCAAAATGCTTCAGATAAGTATTCGCTCTGGAGTAATAATGTTGCGCAGCCTGTAGTTCGCGTAGACAGATACACTCACGGTTGGGGCGCACATGAGCCAAATGCAGATGGCAGTGCCTTTACAAATATTACTGTTAATAATGGAAAGTATAAATCTGTTATTCAAAATAATTCTGCTGCAAAACTTCCTCCAACAGGTTATTGCCGTGTTCGCATAGATTGTGAAACACCAGGTGCAGCAATAAAATATTCAAAAGTTTATTGTGATGGTACAGAGTATGGAACAGAGTCTACACCAGATACTCCTGCTGGAGCAAAATATGACGAAGGTTCTTTAGATGATATTACCGGTGAGCATACAAGTAAACGTCATCAGTTGGATGATATTGCTAAGGCTGAACTGGAGATAGATGGTTCAACGGAATATACGCAAGGAACACACATTATAATTGGTGATGGATCTTATAAAACTGCTCGTAAAGATTACGTAACAGCTTATGCAACGAAATCTGGTTTTAATAAATCTCAGAAAGGATTTGAAGGAATATTTAAAACAATAGTTTACGTAGAATCAAATACACAAACTAGATGTATAAATATCGAAGGTGGAACTGCTACCGGTGGTCAGCCTAGTGTTAATGGCTTCCCTCTTAAAGATGCAACAAATGAAAATGATCCTGATGGTGCAGGCCGTTATTCTAAGAATTGTTATGTAATTGATGGCGATACCAGAAAGAATTTTGTCTTTGTTTCTTATGAAATTATTTCTACTGACTGGGCAATTCTTTTGTGTAATGGAAACCATTCAAAGGACTATCCATTGAATAGTTATGGTGAATAGGCTTATGTAACTAGTCAGAATTACTGGTAAGAGTGAGGTAAAAAAGTATGAAAAAATTAAATGTGCTTAAAAGTATTATAAAAATTGGTGCAGCTCTTTCCATTTTATTTGCTTTTGCTGCCTGTGAAATTGGACTTGGAGCAGCCGTTGATGTAAGTGCGCCTGTTGTTTCAGTTATAAATCCAGAGCGTACAGGCTATATTCTGGAAGAATTTACTGTAAATGGAACTGCAAAAGATAACATTGGAGTAACTGCATTATCTCTGCAGATTGAACCATTAGATAATCCAACTCCAGAGAACACAATAAATTTCAGAATCAATAATAACGTATGGGAATCTTACGACAGCGCAACAGATAAATGGAATGCTTATGATGCTGCTCTTTGTACTATAAGTGGAGATAATTCAAATTTTGAATGGTCCATTACTTATAGGGTAGCTTCGTCAGTTAGCAATGGTGATGAATTTATGATTACTACTCAGGTCTACGATGAGGCTAATAATGAAAGCAAAGACTCAAAAGATGAGCGTTCGGTAACTATTGATAAAAATGACCCGGTAGTAACTCTTATTTCTCCTGCTACAGAAAAGCTATATTCTGCAGTAGAGACTCGCTCAGCATCTTATACCTTAAAGGATAATTCTGTTTTACAGAATCTGATTAATGGTGAATTCACTGTAACTGGAGCTCAGAAGGAAGAAGGAAAATTAAGCGATTTAATTGTTTATCTTGATGAAAGAGAAACATCAGATCTTACAAATCTTTCTGAGAATGCAATAGTAAAACAGGTTATTACAGGTGATAATCTTAGGAACTGGAGTGCAGCATTTAATTTAAGCACAATTCCAGGTTATGAACATAACAAAAAAATTGTCCGAATTGTCACAGAAAGTCACGACCAGGCCGGAAACATAGAAACAGTATGCCAGGGCTGGTTTGTATACTGGAATGATGCAGATATTCCATGGGTTGTAGCTAATTTCGGAGGAACAGGCAGTTATTCTAATAAGACAGATGTATATCCTAACTGTTCTTTACAGGGACAGGCTTATGATGATGATGGTCTAAAACAGGTAGAAATAAAAGTTTTTAAAGGTAATGAAACAGAACCAGTAAAAACTGAAAAACTGGATTTGAAGTCTGAAAATTATCCAAAGTATAAAGCCTGGTCTGTAGAGGCCTTGCATGATAACTGTGACTTTAGGGTAGAAGTTGAATGTGAAGACATCAATGGAAAAAAATCTGAAAAAGAAATCCGTTATATGGCTGTAAAAGATATCAATCCGCCAAATATTGTTATTGAAACTGATACAAAACAGCCAATGCTTGGTGATGCTTCCGGAAAAATAACAATCAAAGGTTATGTAACTGATGATGGAGCAATTGATTATGTTAAACTTGTAAGAATTAAAGCTTCAACTCCTGCAGAAACAATAATTAAGTACTATAACAGCTCTTATGAAGCCTGGACAACAACTTCTGGAGGAACAGATTTAAATGGTAACAAAGTCTGGAAAATTGATTTAGGAGATAACATTTCAGGAGACACTACAGTAAAGAGAAAATTCACAAAAGATTTTAATATTTTCTCGGATTTTGGAATTAATGGGACTTCAGAAAAACTGAATATTCAAACCTTTATTATTATGGCAGTTGATAAGGGTGGTACTGCAAAGATTGATACCTTTACTTATGCAGGTGATACAACTGTACCAACATTAACTATAGATAAATTGGAAGTAAAGAAAGGTTCTGTAACAGAAACATTGGATTTTAAATATTGTAATGGTATAAATGAAGAACATGAAAAGCATCCAAAGATGTTAAAACCTTTTCTTAGAGCTAATGGAGCTATTACAGATACAATAATTCTTTCTGGGCACTGGAGTGATAATTCTACAAATGTCTGGTCAGATAAATCAAAACACAGTCCAATAACTCTTACCTGGGAAGGGGTTTCAGCATCTGTAACTGCTAAATCAGATGGTACCTGGACTACAGGTGAAATTACTCCTCCAGATGCTACAACAGCAATTATTGAAATGCAGTTTAATGATTATGCAGGAAATATTGCTAAAGCAAATGAAAACTTTTATGTAAGCAGTAACGATCCTGAATTATTAAGAATTACTGCCGAAGAGAATGATGGTTCTTTTAAGGCTGGAGAAACAATTCACATTGTACTGGAATTCAATAAGGCTGTTACTTTCTCTGGAGGAACTACTCCTACTTTAACTTTGAATGTTCCAACTAATGGAACAAAACGTACAATTAACTATTCATCTGGAAATGATACAACCCAGCATGTATTTGATTATGTTGTTCAAAGTGGAGAGGATATTTCAAAACTCGATGTTGAAGCAATAAATACAAATGGAAATAAATGGGAATCTACTGTAAATAATACAAAATTCGAAGTAAAAAATATGGATTTCCTTACAAATACTTCTGTTTCTTCTGAAACTCGCGCAAAAATGAAGCTTACAGGTTCAAGAAGTCTGCGTGTAGATACAGTTAAGCCATTATTTAATATGCTTACAGCCATCACAAAGACTGGCGCATACAATAAAGATAAGGAAATCTTTATTCAGGGTGAATTTAATGAAGAAGTAACAATAGAAGATGAGTCAAAACTGAAATTGAACTTCAATACTGGAGCAACATCAACTTCGGCTGTTAAAACAGGTCCCTCTAAAGTTCTCTTTACTTATAAGATTGGTGAAAATCAGAATACGTCAGCTCTGGATGTAACATCAGTTTCTGTAACAGGTGCTGGAATTAAGGATGTTGCTGGAAACGTAATTGAAGATCCTATATCTAACTCGATTACTAAATCAAAAATAAGCGACATAAAGATAGATACAGATAAGCCGGCAAAACCTGTTGTTACCGGAATAACAAATAATTCCTATGTTTATAATCCTTCAGGAGCAAGTTTTACAATTACAGAATTTGAACCTGATACAGGAACTAAAAAGTATTATTCTGTAGATGGGGGAAAATCTTATTCTGAATATACAGATTCTGTAACATTAGGAAAAGGAGAATACGATATTACTGCTTATCAGGAAGATGCGGCAGGAAATAAATCTGATGATGCAACTATTGTTCATATAAATGTTGATCCGGGAAATATTCTTACTTCAATTACAGCCGGAGTGCCTACTGGAACTTATACTACAGAAAAAGTAATTCCAATTTATCTGAACTTTAGAAATAAAGTAACGGTTGCAGCTGGTGCAAAGCTGACTTTGAATAATGGTACAGAAGCAGTTTATAGTTCAGGAACTGGTACAACCAGAGCTGTTTTTAATTACACTGTTGCAGACGGCGATTCAAGTGATGGATTAAATGTTACAGCTTTTACAGATTCTGAAGGTACAATAAATGCTGCAGGAACATTTAAGGATGAATACAATAATGATATAACAAGTTATTGTACTGCAATTCCGAGTGGAAAAAATCTCTCTGATAGTCGAACTATAAAAATTGTCACTGGTAAACCTGCAGTGCAGAGTGTAAGCTACAATAAAACAACAAAAAAACTTACTATAGCTTTTGACAGTAAT
>JAEEGJ010022669.1_pt1 | contig 13301 bp, 6 predicted proteins | sample 8958761 | NCBI WGS metagenome assembly JAEEGJ01 (sample SAMN16246546, study PRJNA631951) | gut metagenome | biome: gut microbiome; feature: rumen; material: RS-attached | host: Bos | place: Iran: Karaj | collected 2018-10
AAACGTTCCTCAGATATTGGCAGCGACACCCATGGGCTTCAGAACTACGACGACCTCTATGCCGACGTGTTGCTCTGGGTGAACAATGGCTGGCTTGACTACTGCGTGCCACAGATCTACTGGGAGATAGGCAACAAGGCTGCCGACTATGATACCCTTATCCGCTGGTGGGCACAGTATGCCTCCGGGCGGCCATTATATATAGGAGAGGACATCGAGCGTACGGTGAAGGCTGCCGACCCTCAACAGCCGCAGCAGCACCAGCAGCAGGCCAAGCACCGACTCTACGAGCAGCTGCCTGCCGTCAAGGGCACTGTGCTGTGGTATGCCAAGGCAGCCGTCGACAATCCGGGTAACTATGCCACGATGCTGCGCCAGCTCTATTGGCGCATGCCAGCCTTGCAGCCTGAGATGAAATTCATCAGTAAGAATACTCCATCGAAGCCCCGCAAGCTTAAGCCTGTGCGTGTGGGCTCTGACTATGTGCTCTTCTGGACTGCTCCGAAGGCTAAGAAATGGGATGAAGAGGCAACGGAGTATGCCGTCTACCGATTCAACAAGGGTGAGAAAGTCAACATCGACGATGCCTCGCATCTCATTGCCGTCACCCGCGACACTTTCCTCCAGTTGCCTTATGCTACAGGAAAGCAGCACTACACCTATGTGGTCACCTCTTTGAACCGGCTGCACAGCGAGAGTAAGATCGCCAAGAAGAAATTAAAGCTTTGACTCTGGTATTATAGCCGCATGCCGAAGAAGGCACGGGCACGCCATTTGTTCTGGTTGACCACCACCGCTTCATCGTCGAATATAGAATTATTCATGACGAGGGTGGCGCCGGCAAAATAGCGGGGTGAGAAGTTGCGGACAATGGCAACGCGCTCATTGAAGATCATGTTGAAGCGCATGTGCTTCGCCTGCTTGCGCTCGCCGTTGACCGTGAACTTGTTGCGGCTATAGACCACAAACGTGGGCAGCATGGAGAAATGAAGCAGCCATCGCTTGCCGATCACCCAATTGTAGCCGTAGCCGCCTCCTATACCGATATGCCCTACGCCAATGTTGATGTCGGGGGCATTCTGGCTTCTGGCTTTCAGGTTGTCGCTCGTCTTAATGCTGCCTCCCTGATAGCTGATGCCTGCCAGCCACGATCCTGCCGACTGGCGCTGGATGTAACTCTGTGTGAACGCTGCAGGGAAGGAGAACCGGCGGTGGTTGAAACTGTAGTAGCCTGCCAGGTTGGCAATCTTCAGCGTGACGTCGCCCGACTCCAGTCGCGACATGTTGTCATCGCGCTGTACGTCTCCCGCCAGCGATTCCGACCGCTGATAGCTGAAGTCGAGACTGATGCGATTGCTGTAGTAATTAAGGTTGAACTCGTAGTCTTTGTATATACCCTTCCATTTGGCGGGATTAATCGCCATTCCGATGCCTATTCCCCGATAGATGGCTGCGACGGAGAAGGTGGTCTTGTGGCTGGTTCTGAGGTCGGCTTTCGAATAGATGTCGTTGACAGTCCCCTTGGCATGGAACGAATTTCCCGTCTGGTTCATCCTGACTTTCAGCGTCAGCCTCCCGTCAGGACGCACAACGTAGTTAGTATCGTAGGGCGTAACGTAATAGCGTTCAGCCAGTACACTATCGACCAGCGTCCTCATTTGCCTGTCGCGTGACTGAGCTGCGGCTCCCATCACCGTAAACCCAGTCAAGACACAGATTAGTGTGCGGAGAATTGATTGCATCTTTTTCTTGTCAGATCTCAGAATCATCGTACAAAGGTAGATAAAAAAGTTGAAACCACCAAACTTTCCGCAGTTTTTAAAGGTGAACAGTAGCTCCGAGACGCAGTTCGAAGGTGTTTGCCTTTACATTGTCGAAGTATTTATAGTGTGTGCGACGTGAGAAGTAAGCGCCCGAAAGCATGATGCTCCAGTTTTTGGCGATATCGAATTCGGCAATAGGATTGACGACCAGCAGCGCAGCATTGCCCTTGTCGCCCTGCGAGTTCAGGTGGAGCATATCTTCTTCCGTGAGGTTCGACAAATCTTTCTGTTCGTAGCCCTTCCAGGTGTAGATGCGGTAGTAGTGGGCATTGAGGATGAATCGTCCGAAGTTGCGCATCTCCAAGTGCGTCTTAGTCTTCACGCTGAATCCGCTGCCCATGTTGTAGTCGCGGTCGATGATGTTATAGTAGTCGCTCTTCGTGCCGCCCAGCAGGATGCCGTTGAGGAAGATGCGCTGCTCCAGCTGGTCGAGCGTGCCCACCTGTGGCATCTGGATGATGGCTCCCGGGCCGAAGGCTGCTGCCTCGCTGATGCGGTAGGGCGTGAGGTCGCTGCCGTCCTTTACGGGCTTCGAGTCGAAATAGTCGAAGTGCTGGTAGATGCCGAACTCTGCACGGACGTTCTTCCGTTCGATCATCGGCGTACTCCATAGACGGCCCATCAGGTGTACCTGGTTGAGGATGGGTTGGTTGCTGGAGAATCCGGCTACGAACTCCGATTCGAAATAGTCGTATGGAGCGTTGTGCTCATCCTCGTTCACAGGGTCGCCATACTGCATAAAGAAGTTGACGTAGGGGTTCTGCTCGCCTTTGAAGATGCTCCCCTCGTCGGCCAGGTACCGGTCGCCGGCCGAAATGGATATCTCCACAGGATTACGATTGTAGTCGTGGTAGCGGTTGTGGTTGCTGCGCACAGTGAAAGCATCACCGGTGAAAAGGCGCTTCAGCGCTCCCATGGGATTGAATGCTGCAGCTCCCAGCTCACGCCAGAAGCGCGGCCATCCCTGCTTGGAGTCGTCGAGGAAGATGTGGCTGATGCGGTTGGTGATCTCGCCTATGCAGATGCCTCCAAGGGTGGTGGCTATGAGGTCGTTGATGGCAGGTGGCTCACGCTCGCCCAGGAACTCCCACTCCAGGGACCCGATGGCTGCGAAGGGTGCCGACTCCCAGAACGTCATTCCCTGCGAACGGGCAGAGTTGAAGTAGAGGTTGCCATGATAGGGGTGCATGAAGAGGTTGGTGGAGAACACATCGTTGTCCCAGACGAAGCCGTTCTTGAAGTTGTCGCGCCAGGTGTGCAGAGTGGTCTGTGCAAAGTCGGCATTGAGGGCAAAGCGGTCGAAGCAATGCACGAACACATTGATGCCTGTGGCCTGTGCCAGTGCCCACCAAGGATGCTTCACAGGCCATCGGCCATTGACCATCGACCGTTGGTCGGGAGTGAGCGCCATCAGCGAGTCGGCTGGCGATTCGTCCTCGCTGCGGTGTACAACGGCAGTCTGCCTGTTCGTGTTGTGGGGATAGCGGATGGTCACTCCTGCCTCTGCGAGGAAGCGGTGGCGGTATTTCTCTTCGTGATGATAGTAGCGCGTGTCTCCATAGCCCACCGATGCAAACAGGCCTACGCTTGGCGACAGTTGGTAGTCGGCATTCACACGGGCCTGAACCGAGAAGAGCCTTGAGGGTCCCTCGTCGCTGTTTTTCTTGAAGGCCCCTATGTGGTAATAGCCTATGTCGCCGCTGAGCGATAGTTTTTTCGTGAGCTGCTTGTACTGGCCCAGTCGGTAGAACAATGCCCCCGAGAAATCGTCGTCGAAGCCCATGTAGTGCGTTCCCAGACCGACAATGTTGTAAGTCGAGCGGTTGCGGAAGCGTATTGCACCGTTGATCTTCGAGCTGGTGCCCCCATAGGCCATCACGTCGATGATGGTATTGGGATTCACGTTCACCAGGCCGATCTTGTGTCCATCGCTATCCTTCGTGTAGTTGATGAGGCCAATCTGCCAGCCCTTCTTGTGTGCCTCTGCTACGTTGATCGCTCCTAACTGTACTCCGTTCAGTTCGTCGGCATAGTTGTAGCCTCCTATTTGCATGCCGCGCATATAGCCCGACGAGACGTTGAGCACTGTGCCGGCCTGAATGCCGTTCTCCACACCCATCGAGATGTTGGTGATGCCGCTGAGCTGAAAGCCCCGCATCGGAGTGGACGAGATGTTGGAGAAGACCGACAACTGCAGGCCTCTCGAATTTACTGCATAGTTCGACAGCATGGTGGCCTGCACACCTTTCAGCGTGTCAGTATGGCTGGCCACGCCTATGCTGAGACTGGTCACGTGGGTGGAGTCCTCCGGATGATTCTTACCTATGTCGATGGCAACGCCATGACTGAGCTGCGCCGATGCCATTGTGGCTGACGTGAGCAAGGCAGTAGCCAGCCATAATTTGAGAGCATTTACCTTCATCATCATCTCTTTTTTAGAATTCAAATCCTACATTCACGAAGAGGTAAGGCTTCTTGGTGCGGTTGCTATAGCCGACGGTGGCCCCTACTGGTCCCAGTATCGTGTCGTAGAAGTAGGCTATCTGGCCGCCGAGCAGTGTGCTGCGGTCGAGGAGGCCCTTCAGGTGCGACGCATGCTGGGCACCCGTCGTGCGCAAGATGATATAGCTGTTCTGGCCGATGCGCTGCTGAGCCTGCAGCTGGGCGGCCATGAACTGATGGTCGACGTGCTCCATGTTGCCGATGCCGGCGAAGGGCATCTGCTGCTCGACGTAGTGGCCGAACCAGTCGCCGCCGACCGTGTTGCCGAAGGCTGGCGGGACGATCGAGCCGAAGAGCAGGCGGCCGTAGAACATGGGCTGCAGGGTGAAGCGGTGGCCGAGGGTGAACGACATGCGCCAGTTGGCGTTGACCTCGCTCATGCCGGGCTTGCTGCCAGTCACGTTGCCTTCGGCATCACGAACGTCGAGTCTCGCGAAGTCGTTTGTCAGGTAGGAATATTCGGCCTTGAACCGTGCGCCTCGTGTAGGGAAGTTCCAGTTGTCCTCGCTGTTGTAGTTGATGCGGGCATGATAGCTGAAGAAATGCTCGTTCTTGAGCTCCGTCTGTATGGAATTCTCAGTCCCCAGCTTGTTGCGATAGTGCATGAAGTCCCAGCGCACTCCATACTGGATATTGAAATGCTTCAGGTCGTGGTTGATGGGGATGAGCTCAGCCTGGAACTGGTTGTATCGAATGTTGTAGTCGCGCTTGCCGTTGAAATAGATGTCCACGTCGTTGCGGTGGAAGGCGTAGCTCAGCGTGGGACGGGTGATGCTGCGGGGGTGTATGGTCAGCTCGCCGCGGGCCATCAGGCGCTTGCCCAGGCGCAGGGTGATGTCGGTGTTCATGGGGATGCTGGACTTCATCGGTATGTCGAGGCCCAGCTGAAGGGCGGCATACTCCTCCGTGTCGTAGCGCACGCCTGCATGCAGCTGCACCGACTTGCGGTTGCCCGCCGAGAGGATGACGCGCACGGCGTCGCCCTCATGCACCAGCCGGCACTCAGCCGTCTGATAGAAGAGGTCCACACGCATGCAGGTAGTGATTTCCTGCATCAAGGCAGCATCGATGTATTCAGGCTTGGTGGGGGTGGAGGCTCTCAGGCTGAACTTCTCCCTCAGGAACCTTTCCGCCTGTGGCGTCATGTTCTCGAAGGTATAGCCTACGACGCGCTGCTTCTCGGTCAGCACATGAGGGCGCAGGGGCTGCAGAATCTCGGGGTGGTACGAGTCATCGATGCCTATACGTTGCTTCAGGGCGATGATCTCGTCCCAGTGGCGCATGGCCTCCTCCTCGCCGCGGCGGATGAGCGTGTCGATGGCTGCCGGCGTGAAGCTGGCCGAGCCGTAGCCCTTCGTGTCCACCGGCATGTGGAGGTCGGTGATGGCCAGGTTCTCGTCCAGTTTGTTCTTACAGTTCACGTCGATGATCTGGCTGAGTATGCTCATCGTGCCGTTCATGTCCTCGGCCACCTTCGGTGCTCCCTGTACGGTGACACCGATGATGATCTCGGCACCCATCTCTCGGGCGATGTCGGCAGGGTAGTTGTTCTTCAGACCGCCGTCCACCAGCACCATGTCGCCTATCCTGACGGGCGAGAACGCGGCGGGGATGGCCATCGAGGCCCGCATGGCCAGCGGCAGCCGTCCGCTGTGGAAGTCCACCTCCGAGTTGTCGATGATGTTAGTGGCCACGCAGGCGAAGGGAATGCGCAGGTCGCGGGTGAAGTCGAGCGAGTCGGTGAAGCCCGTGCAGAGCTGCTGGAACAGCTCGGCCAGGTTCTGGCCCTTGATGAATCCGCCGGCGTTCACGTCGCGCTTGCCGATAGTCAGGCCGGTGGAGTATACATACGTGTTCTGCTTCCGCCGGTCGCTGAGGCTCTGCCGGCGCAGGTCCTCGCGGTCGCTGATGACGTAGGTCCAGTCCTGCACGCGGACCATCGAGTCGAGGGCGTTGGCATTGTAGCCGATGGCGTAAAGACCGCCGATGATGCTGCCCATCGATGTGCCCGTGATGATGTCGACCGGTATGCCGGCCCGCTCCAGCACCTTCAGCACACCGATGTGAGCCATGCCCTTGGCACCGCCGCCACTCAGCACAACGGCCACTTTCTTCCTGCCGTCATACTTGCTGTTATATTGTTGAGCGCCTGCCACTGCCCACATCATGGTGGCCAGGGCCATTATTAGAATCCTCTTCATGTTCGTTTCGTCTATTTGATTTCAGCGACAAAGTTAGTAAAAAAAGAAGAAAAAAACAAATTTTTTGAAGTTTTTATTTTGCTGCTCCCTTGCAGGCAAAAATGAAGAAACGGCCAATTACGGTATAAACTCAGACATTTTCCGTGAAAAGTCCCTCAAAACCTATGTTTTGGGGGGCTTAACGTTGCCCCCCTGTATTTATCCCTTGAGAGATGAAAGATGAGAGATGAGTTGACACCGGTGAGAAAAAAACGAGAGTTCCTCTTGCACGGGTACGATTTTTTTTGTAACTTTGCAAACGGATTAGGCGATACGCGGCTGGAATCACAATAAGAAACTTAAAACGAGAACAATATGAAACGACGAATCCTTACCACAATGATCGTGCTCGTGACAATAGTCATGGGGGGCTGGGCTGAGGGCTCTAGCCCAAATACAGCAGCCATCCAGGGAGGAAGACTGACAAAGCTGGTGAATCCCTACATCGGCACGGGAGGCCACGGGCATGGGTTCCTGGGAGCTAACGTGCCCTTCGGACTGGTGCAGCTGGGACCGACACAGCACACGCATGGCTGGGACTGGTGCTCTGGCTACCACTACAGTGACTCGATACTCTTGGGGTTCAGTCACATGCACCTCAGTGGTACAGGAGTGGGTGACCTGGGCGACATCACTGTGCTGCCTGCGACATGCCCCGAGGAGCGAGAGGTGAAGTTCTCACATCTGGCCGAGCGTGCCCGTCCGGGCTACTATGCTGTGACGCTCAGCAACGGCGTGCATGTGGAACTGACTGCTACGGAGCGTGCCGGTCTGCACCGCTATACCTGGCCTGCCGACGTGGACAGCGGCTACGTGATGCTGAACCTGAAATATGGTGTGGGCTGGGACAGGCTGACTGAAGGCAAGGCAGTAAGAACGAGTTCCAAGAGCATCACAGGACACCGCTTCTCGCGCGGATGGGCTGACAGCCAGCGCGTGTACTACGTGGCGGATTTCTCCGAGCCTATGGCTTCGTTCAGGAACGAGGGCGACACGCTGGTGGTGATGTCGTTCAAGAACACCGGCCAGCCACTGCTGCTGCGCGTAGGCATATCAGCTGTGAGTGAGGATGGAGCACGTGCCAACCTCACTGCCGAGCTGAACCATTGGGACTTTGCGCGCACGATGAAGGAGGCCGACGACAAATGGGAGCGTCAGCTGGAGAAGGTGAGCATCGCCTCGGCATCGAAAGCCTTTAGCGACCAGGCTGCGGTGTTCTATACGGCTATGTATCACACGATGACGGCACCATCCATCTTTAACGACGTGAATGGCGACTACCGCGGTGCCGACGGCAAAATACATCATGATGCCGGACACAACATCTTCACCACACTCTCGCTGTGGGACACCTACCGCGCCCAGCATCCGCTGATGACGCTCATTCATCGCGACCGTCAGGAGGACCTTGCAGCCACGATGATCAGCATCTGGAAGGAGCAGGGGAAGCTGCCCGTATGGCACCTGGTGGGCTGCGAGACCAACTGCATGGTGGGCAATCCCGCCATACCCGTGCTGGCCGACATCGTGCTGAAGGGTCTGACCGAGCGGCGTGAGGAAGCGTTTGAGGCGATGAAGGCATCGGCGATGCTCGACGAGCGTGGCCTGGCCTTGCTGAAACAGTATAACTATATTCCCTGCGACCTCTTCGACGATCAGGAGACAGTAGGACGCGGACTGGAATATACGCTGGCAGACTGGTGTGTGGCGCGTGTAGCCGAGCGCATGAAGAAAAAGGTAGACCAGCGTTACTTCGACCATCGTGCCCTGAGCTACAGAAACTACTTCGATAAGTCAACAGGTTTTATGCGTGGAACCGACAGCAAGGGACAATTCCGCGAGCCTTTCAACCCCTTCCACTCTGCGCCGAAGAACCGAGACTACACCGAGGGCAATGCCTGGCAGTTTACGTGGCTCGTGCCGCACGACGTGCATGGACTGGTGGCACTCTTCGGTTCAGAGCAGCGCTTCACCGAGAAGCTCGACTCGCTGTTTATCGTCGAGGGCGACCTGGGCGAGGAGGCACCACCCGACATTACTGGTCTCGTGGGGCAGTATGCCCACGGCAATGAGCCCAGCCACCACATCTTATATATGTATAACTACGTGGGGCAGCCGTGGAAGGGAGCACGCCTGATACGCCAGGTGCTGCGCGAGCAGTATCGCAACGACTTCGACGGCCTGAGCGGCAACGAGGACGTGGGGCAGATGTCGGCATGGTATGTGCTCTCGGCTATGGGACTCTATCAGGTGGAGCCCGCAGGCGGCAAGTATATCATCGGCACGCCGCTCTTCGACGAGATGACCATGCAGGTGGGGCAGGGCAGAACCTTCACCGTGAAGGCCCCGGGCAACAGCGACGAGAACATCTACGTGCAGCGGGCGCGGCTGAACGGTAAGCCCTACACACGGTCGTACTTGATGTATGACGACATCGTGCGTGGCGGCGTGCTGGAGCTGGACATGGGGCCCGAGCCCAGCGACTTCGGTACGAAGAAGAAAGACCGTCCGTAGCAGGGTGCTGAGGGCTGCTGACTTTGCAAAGCGCAGATAGCATTTTCTGCCTGAGTGACGCCTGTCGCGGCCTTCGAATCCTTAAAATGCCTAAAAACGATGAAATCAGCGAGCGAAAAATTGCCTGTTTAGGAAAATTATTGCTAACTTTGTGCCCTGAAATCAATAAGTCTCAACAATAAATTACAAATTATCATGGTAGATTACAAGACTTTAGGCCTGGTGAACACCCGCGAGATGTTCGCACGTGCCATCAACGGCGGATATGCCATTCCCGCCTTCAACTTCAACAACATGGAGCAGCTGCAGGCTATCATCAAGGCCAGCAGCGACCTGAAGAGCCCCGTTATCCTGCAGGTGTCGAAGGGCGCCCGCAACTATGCCAACGCCACGCTGCTGCGCTACATGGCACAGGGTGCCGTGGAGTATGCCAAGGAGCTGGGCTGCAAGCATCCTGAGATCGTGCTGCACTTGGATCATGGCGACAGCTTCGAGACCTGTAAGAGCTGCATCGACTACGGTTTCTCAAGCGTGATGATCGATGCCAGCCACCTGCCCTTCGAGGAGAACATCGCCCTGACGAAGAAGGTGGTGGAGTATGCTCATCAGTTCGACGTCACCGTCGAGGCTGAGCTGGGCGTGCTTGCCGGCGTTGAGGACGAGGTGTCGTCCGCCGAGAGCCACTACACCAAGCCCGAGGAGGTGATCGAGTTCTCACAGCGTTCTGGCTGCGACTCGCTGGCTATCTCCATCGGTACCAGTCATGGTGCTTACAAGTTCACTCCCGAGCAGTGCACCCGCGACCCGAAGACCGGTAAGCTCGTTCCCCCGCCACTGGCATTCGACGTGCTCGATGCCGTGATGGAGAAGCTGCCCGGATTCCCCATCGTGCTCCATGGATCGTCGAGCGTTCCTCAGGAGTATGTAGACGAGATCAATTCACTGGGTGGCAAGCTGCCCGATGCTATCGGTATCCCCGAGGAGCAGCTGCGTCTGGCTTCGAAGAGCGCCGTCTGCAAGATCAACATCGACAGCGACTCTCGTCTGGCCTTCACCGCTGCTGTGCGCCGCGTGCTGCACGACAAACCCGGTGAGTTCGACCCACGTAAGTTCTGCGGTCCCGCTCGCGACGAGATGGAGAAGATGTACAAGCACAAGATTATCGACGTGCTCGGTTCAGACAACAAGCTGGCTCAGCTCGATTAATCTCCGGCAATAGTTCAAAACTAATGAGGGGGTGCATCCATTAGTGACGCGCCCCCTCATTGTGTTCTTTCTCCTCTTCGTCGTCAGACTTGCTTCATCGACAGGGAGATGCGCTTGCGGCGATGATCAACCTCAAGGACACGGACGGTGACATGCTGGTGCAGCTTGAGCACGTCAGTAGGATGAGCGATGCGGCGGTTGGCCATCTGCGAGATATGCACGAGGCCGTCCTGATGCACGCCGATATCGACAAAGGCTCCGAAGTTGGTGATGTTGGTCACGATGCCGGGAAGTATCATGCCTTCCTCCAGGTCGTCGATGGTCTGTACGCGGCTGTCGAACTCGAACTCCTCCAACTGCTGGCGCGGGTCGCGTCCGGGCTTCTCGAGCTCCTTCATGATGTCGGTGAGGGTGGGGAGGCCCACTTCACCGCTGACATAACGACTAATGTCAATATGTGAACGCAGCTCAGGCTGAGCGATGAGTTCCTGAACGGTGCATCCCTGGTCGCTGGCCATCTTTTCGACGAGGGCATAGCTCTCAGGATGTACGGCACTATTGTCGAGAGGGTTCTTGGCGCCGGGTATGCGCAGGAAACCCGCACATTGCTGATATGCGGCAGGTCCCAGACGCGGCACCTTCTTCAATTGTGCGCGCGAGGTGAAGGCTCCATGCTCGCGACGATAGTCCACGATGTTCTTAGCGAGAGCCGGTCCCAGTCCGCTGACATATTGCAGCAGATGGCTGGAGGCGGTATTGAGGTCGACACCCACCAGGTTGACGCAGCTCTCGACGGTCTGGTCTAGCTGATGCTTCAGCTTGGTCTGGTCCACATCATGCTGGTATTGTCCCACGCCAATGCTCTTCGGATCGATCTTCACCAGCTCAGCCAAGGGGTCCATCAGGCGTCGCCCGATGCTGACAGCCCCTCTGACGGTGACATCCTCGTCGGGGAACTCATCGCGTGCAACCTTAGAAGCAGAGTAGACCGAGGCACCATCCTCGCTGACGACGAACACCTGCGGGCCGCTGGCCACCTCCTCGATGAAGGCACGTGTCTCGCGGCTTGCCGTGCCATTGCCGATGGCGATGGCTTCGATGTGATAGTCGCTCACCAGCTGCTGCACATGTACCATGGCCTGCATACGGCGATTGACAGGAGGGTGGGGGAAAATAGCCTCGTGATGCAACAGATTGCCCTGTGCGTCGAGGCATACCACCTTACAACCTGTGCGGAAGCCCGGGTCGATGCCCATCACACGTTTCTGACCGAGTGGTGCGCCCAGCAGCAGCTGTCGCAGGTTCTCGGCAAAGACGCGGATGGCCTCCTCGTCGGCTTTCTCCTTGCTGATGTTCGAAAACTCCGTCTCGATAGATGGTTTGAGCAGTCGTTTATAGGCGTCTTCGGCAGCCTCGGCTACTAGTTGTCCGGCTTCAGAACGGCTATGCACCCAGTTGCGCTGCAGGCGTTCGATGCACTCCTGGTCGTCAATAGGATCGATGCTCAGGCGCAGGATACCTTCAGCCTCACCCCGGCGCATAGCCAGCAGACGATGGCTGGAGCAGCGCCGCAGGGGCTCTTGCCAGTCGAAGTAGTCGCTGAACTTGGCGGCTTCGTCGCTGTCGGACTTCGCCTTGACCACCTTCGAACTGATGATGGCCGTGCGGCGGTAGCTGCCACGCAGCTGCTGGCGTGAGCGCTCGTCCTCGCTGATGGTCTCGGCAATGATGTCCTGCGCTCCTCGTATGGCTTCGTCGACGTTGGTGATGCCGTCGCCTGTCACGAATCTGCGTGCTGCCTGCTCAATGTTGGCCTCGCGCTGCATGAGGATAAGCTGGGCAAGAGGCTCCAGTCCCTGTTCGCGGGCAACTTGGGCACGGGTCCGGCGGCGTGGTTTGAACGGCAGATAAATATCTTCCAGCTCAGTGGCATCCCAGCAGTCGGCGATGCGTTTCTCGAGCTCTGGCGTCATCTTTCCCAGTTCGGTGATGGTCTTGATCACCGTTTCCTTTCGTTTGGCTATTTCCATCAGGCGCTCGTTCTCGTCGGCGATGGCTGCAATCTGCACCTCGTCGAGCGCACCGGTACGCTCCTTGCGATAACGTGAGATGAAGGGTATGGTACAGCCCTCCTCCAGCAGCGACAGGGTGTTGCCTACAGCCTCGACGCCGAGGTTGAGTGCCTTTGCGATGAGTTTGGTAAAGATACTATTTGCCATATTCTGCCAGTATTTGCAGGGCCGCGTCGATGTCGGCATCGAAGGGACCTGTGTGTTCAAGTTTCAGCGTACACATCGCAGCTGCCAGATGTCCTGCCTCGCTGCAGGAGGCACCTTGGGCCCGGGCATAGAGATAGCCGGCGGCATAGGTGTCGCCACAGCCCGTAGCATCCACTACCTGACGGGGAGGATAACCTGGAATCTCATAGAAGGAACTGCCGTCGTAGATCACACTGCCATAGCTGCCCAGGGTGATGAGCACCTCGCGCACACCCCAGCTGCTGATGAGTCGGGCAGCACGGTGCAAGTCGTGCTCGCCGTCGGTAAGCACGTCGATCTCATGTTCGTTTACTTTAAGAATGTCGGTCGAGCGCAGCACGCGCAGCTTGTCGTGCCAGTCAACGGCATAGACCTTCTGGTCGCGCACCTCCCGGAGATATCCCTGCACGTCGACGCATACACGTCCCTTATTGGTTAGATATTCCACGACCTCAGGGGCGAAGTCATCCTGAAGCAACGTGCCCAGATGGAAGATGTCGGCCTCGGCATCCTTCAGCTGTTCGATGGTGAAGGGGGCCGCCTTCGACAGCACACGCTGACGACGATTGTTCATGTTTTCGCCGTATTTATTTTCAAAATACACGCTGGCAGGACTGCCCAGGTTGGTGATGTCGATGCCGGCATCGGCTAGGAGCTTGACCTCGTGCGTGAGATCGTCGCCAACAGCGGTAATCACGCCAAAGCTGACATCTTGGGGAAGATGATTGATGGCCCAGGCCACATAGTAGGCGGTGCCA
>JAEEGJ010022671.1_pt1 | contig 13299 bp, 7 predicted proteins | sample 8958761 | NCBI WGS metagenome assembly JAEEGJ01 (sample SAMN16246546, study PRJNA631951) | gut metagenome | biome: gut microbiome; feature: rumen; material: RS-attached | host: Bos | place: Iran: Karaj | collected 2018-10
TGTCTTTCACCGCGGTGACGGCCCTCCACAACAAGAAGGCCGAGCAGCGCGCTGACCAGATTGCCCTGGCAGCCGACGTCAACGCTATCGCCGAGGCGGACCGTGCTTTCTATCTCGATTCCATCCGGAAAATCGAGTCTCGTCGTTACACGGATTCCATCTCCGGTGAGAAGGTTTATTTGGGTTACACTTTCAAGCAGGTCCAGAACCAGGAGATCAACCTCGGCCTTGACCTCAAGGGCGGTATGAACGTCATGCTGCAGGTTCAGCTCGAGGACCTCGTCCGCGCGCTGGCCGGTGGCAACCAGACCCCTGAGTTCCAGAAGGCCATCTCCCTGGCCAAGGAGCGCAGCGTCAACTCTCAGTCCGACTTCATCACCCTCTTCGCCGAGGCGATGAAGGAGACGGCTCCCGGCACGCGTCTCGCCCAGATCTTCGGTACTTACGAAATGCGCGACCGCATCAAGCCGGAGTCCACGGACGAGCAGGTTGTCGCGGTCATCAAGGAAGAAGCGGAGAGCGCCGTGGCGAACTCCTTCAACGTCCTGCGTAACCGTATCGACCGTTTCGGCGTGACCCAGCCGTCCATCCAGAAACTCGGCAACACCGGCCGCATCCTCGTGGAGCTCCCGGGTGTCAAGGAGCCGGAGCGTGTGCGTAAGCTGCTCCAGGGCACTGCCTCCCTCGAGTTCTGGCCGACCTTCACCTACGACGAGATGGCATCCTATCTCGATGAGGCCAACGCCCGTCTGGCGGAGGTTCTCTCCATCGACGCCCCGGCCATCGCTGAGGAAGCCGCTGCCGAAGCTACGGACGCCGTGGCCCAGGAGCTGCAGGCCCAGAACGCCGCTGACGAGGCCAGCCTCGCCGCCGCCCGCAAGGCCAACCCGCTCTTCGCGGTGCTGAGCCCGTCCGGCATGCGCGGCAACGCCTGCATCGGCTTTGCCGCCGCTGCGGATACCGCCCAGATCAACAAATACCTCCGCATGCCGGAGATCGAGGCCATCTTCCCGGCGGAATTCCGCCCGATGTGGTCCGTCCAGCCTTCCGAGTACATGCAGAGCGACAATATCTACGAGCTCATCGCCATCAAGTCCACGTCCCGCGACGGCAAGGCCCCGCTTGACGGTGGTTCCGTGACCGACGCACACGTCGATTACGACCAGCGCCGCGGCGGCAACCCGGGCGTGAGCATGACGATGAACGCCGAGGGTGCCAACGTGTGGGCCCGCCTGACCAAGGAGAACATCGGCCGCCAGGTCGCCATCGTGCTCGACGGCACGGTCTATTCCTACCCGACCGTCCAGACCGAGATCACCGGCGGTTCTTCCTCCATCACCGGCCACTTCACCATCGACGAAGCCACTGACCTTACGAACGTTCTCAAGTCCGGTAAGCTTCCCGCCCCGGCTACGATCGTCCAGGAGCAGGTCGTCGGTCCGTCCCTCGGTGCTGAATCCATCCACGCCGGTCTCCTTTCCTTCCTCATCGCGTTCTGCGCCGTCCTCATCTACATGCTCATCTTCTACAAGGGTGCAGGTGTGGCCGCTGACATCGCGCTGCTGTCCAACGTGGTGCTCCTCTTCGGCACCCTGTCCGCCTTTGGCGCCGTGCTGACGCTGCCGGGTATCGCCGGTCTCGTCCTGACGCTCGGTATGGCCGTGGATGCCAACGTGATCATCTATGAGCGCGTCAAGGAAGAGCTCAAGGCCGGCAAGGGCCTGGGCAAGGCTGTGGCCGACGGTTACAAGAACGCCTACTCCGCCATCATCGACGGTCAGGTGACCACCCTCCTGACGGGTCTCGTGCTCTTCTTCTTCGGCTCCGGTCCGATCAAGGGCTTCGCGACCACGCTCATCATCGGTATCATCACCTCCGTGCTGACGTCCATCTTCATCACCCGCCTGATCTTCGACGACCGCATCCAGAAGGGCAAGAACATCACCTTCGAGAACAAGTGGTCCGCGAACTTCCTCAAGAATACGCACATCAAATTCCTGGATGGCCGCAAGTGGTCCTACATCATCTCCGGCGCCCTCATCGTGATCGCGCTCGTCTCGATGTTCACCAAGGGCTTCACCTACGGTGTCGACTTCACCGGTGGCCGCACCTATGTGGTCCGCTTCGACAAGCCGGTGACCGCCGAGGAGGTCCGTTCCGCCGTGAACAAGACCTTCAACCTCGCCGATCCTGAGTCCTCCGTCGAGGTCAAGCAGTTCGGTGGCGACAGCCAGATGAAGATCACGACCTCCTACAAGTTCAAGGATGAGACCTCCACGGTCGATGCCGAAATCGAGGGCATGCTGTACGAGTCCCTGAAGGACTTCTACACCGAGAATGTGTCCCTCGCTGACTTCACCTCCACGCTGGAGAACCCGAACGGTATCATCTCCTCCGACAAGGTGGGCGCCTCCATCGCCAACGACATCAAGCGTAACGCCATCATCTCCATCATCCTCGCCCTCATGGTCATCTTCGCGTACATCGCGCTGCGGTTCAAGGGCTGGAACTGGGGTCTCGGCGGCGTCGTCTCCCTGGCTCACACCGCGATCATCATCATCGGCTTCTTCTCCCTGTTCAGCGGCATCCTGCCGTTCAACCTGGACGTGGACCAGACCTTCATCGCCGCTATCCTGACGATCATCGGTTACGCCATCAACGACAACGTGGTGATCTTCGACCGTATCCGTGAGAACCTCGCGCTCCATCCGAACGACGACTTCAAGGAGACGGTCAACAAGTCCCTCAACGCGACCCTGACCCGTACGGTCAACACCTCGGTCTCGACCCTCCTCCCGATGCTCACCATCGCGATCTTCGGCGGCGAGTCCATCCGCGGTCTGTCCGTCGCGCTCTGCCTCGGTGTCCTGATCGGCACCTACGCCTCCATCATGATCGGTACTCCGGTCATGTTCGACGCCGAGATGGCTGCCCGCAAGAAGAAGGCTGCCAAGAAGTAAAAAGTTATCAACAATCGAACGCCCGGCCTCCGAAGGTCGGGCGTTTTTGTTTATCTTTGTAGAGCTATGCCCTTCGTACATCTGCACGTCCACACCCAGTACTCCATCCTCGACGGAATGAGCGACATTGAGAAGCTCTTCCGCCGCGCGGAGGAACTCGGCATGCCGGGCCTTGCCATCACGGACCACGGCAACATGTACGGTGTCAAGGACTTCAGCGACGTGGCCAAGAAGCACCCGGACGTGAAGCCGATTTTCGGCTGCGAAATCTACGTCACGCAGCACTACGACCACCATCTCAAGGACAACGACCACAAGAAATACTACCACCTCATCCTCCTGGCCAAGAACTACGACGGCTACAAGAACCTGATGAAGATCGTGTCCACCGGACACATCGAGGGTATGTACTACAAGCCGCGCGTGAGCCACGAGGTGCTGGAAAAGTACCATGAGGGACTGATCTGCTGCTCGGCCTGTATGGCGGGCGAAGTGCCCCGCGGCATCCTCGCGGGCGACGCCGAGGGCGTGGACAAGGCCATCGAGTGGCACAAGCGTGTCTTCGGGGACGATTATTACCTCGAGGTGATGCTCCACAAGACGGAGGTGCCCGGCATGTCGCTGGACCTCTACGAGCAGCAGAAGGAATATACCACCCAGATCTTCGAGCTGGCGCAAAAGCACGGCGTGAAGGTCGTGGCCACCAACGACGTGCACTTCGTGCGCAAGGAGGACGGCCCGGCGCACGACCGCCTCATCTGCCTGACCACCAACGCGATGGTGGACGACCCCAAGCGCCTGCGCTACACGCAGCAGGAGTACCTCAAGAGTGAGGAGGAGATGGCAACGCTGTTCCCGGAGCACCCGGAAGCGCTCGCGAACACGCTGGAGGTCCTGGAGAAGGTCGAACGCTACGAGATCGACCGCGGTCACGTGCTCCCGAAATTCGAGCTCCCGGCGGACTTCCTCGCGGACATTGACGCACAGCTGGAGAAATACGCCGACATCATCGAGAACGGCAAATACAGCATCTCCAAGGACAAGGACGACAACGAGGTCAAGACCTATCGCGGCGACGAATTCTGCCGCTCGGTGGCCTATCTCTGCCACCTCGCCTACGAGGGCGCGCACCGGCGCTACGGCGCGGAGCTGACCGCCGAGCAGCAGGAGCGCCTGCATTTCGAGCTCATGACCATTTCCTTCATGGGCTTCCCGGACTACTTCCTCATCGTCCAGGATTTCATCAACTGGGGCCGCCGGAACGGCGTTTCCGTGGGCCCGGGGCGTGGCTCCGCCGCCGGTTCGTGCGTGGCTTATTGCCTCGGCATCACGAACCTCGACCCGATCCGCTACGACCTCCTGTTTGAGCGTTTCCTCAACCCGGAGCGTATCTCCATGCCGGATATCGACGTCGATTTCGACGACGAGGGCCGCTACCGCGTGATCCAGTACGTGCAGGACCACTACGGCGCCGACCACATCTCGCACGTCATTACCTTCGGCACGATGGCCGCAAAGCTGGCCGTCAAGGATGTGGCGCGCATTTCCGGGCTCTCCATCCCGGAGTCCAACCGCCTGACGAAGATGATCCCCGACCGGCCTATTATCGTCAAGGAGAACGGCGAGGACAAGGAATACAAGCCGACGCTGGCGAACAGCGTCAAATATATCAAGGAGCTGAAGCACGAGTACGAGGAGGGCGAGCCGCTGGTGCGCGAGGTGCTGGAATATTCCCTCAAACTTGAGGGCTGCATCCGCCAGACGGGCATCCACGCCTGCGCCATGATCATCGGCCGCGGCGACCTCACGGACTACATTCCCATCACCGTCGGCACGGATAAGGCCACGGGCCAGGAGGTCTGGGTGAGCCAGTACGAGGGCACCAAGATCGAGGACGTGGGCATGCTGAAGATGGACTTCCTGGGTCTGAAGACCCTGTCCATCATCGACCGCGCGCTCGCGATGGTCAAGAAGCGCTTCGGCAAGGACATCGACATCGAGAAGATCCCGATCGACGACCCGGAGGTTTTCGCGCTCTACGCCCGCGGCGACACCAAGAGTATCTTCCAGTTTGAATCCGGCGGCATGAAGGAGTGGCTGATCCGCCTGCACCCCGAGCGTTTCGAGGACCTGATCGCGATGAACGCCCTCTACCGCCCGGGCCCGATGGACTACATTCCGGACTTCGTGGCCGGCAAGAACGACCCGTCCAAGATCCACTACGACCTCCCCGACATGGAGGAGCTGCTGAAGGAGACCTACGGCGTCACGGTGTACCAGGAGCAGGTCATGCGCCTGTCGCAGAAGCTTGCAGGCTTCTCCAAGGGCAAGGCGGACAAGCTCCGCAAGGCCATGGGTAAGAAGCAGAAGGCCGTGCTGGATTCGCTCAAGGAGACCTTCATGAAGGGAGCCATCGCCAACGGCCATCCGGAGCCCATCCTGCAAAAGATCTGGTCGGACTGGGAGGCGTTCGCGAAATACGCCTTCAACAAGTCGCACGCCACCTGCTACGCCTGGGTGAGCTACCAGACCGCCTGGATCAAGGCGCATTATCCGTCTGAATTCCAGGCCTCCAACCTCACGCAGAACATCTCGAACATGGACGAGATGAAGGAGATCATGGCGGACTGCCGCAAGGCCGGCATCAAGGTCCTCAGCCCGGATGTGAACGAGTCCGAGGCCACGTTCTCCGTCAACAAAAGCGGCGACATCCGCTACGGTCTCGGCGGCCTCAAGGGTTTCGGCGAGAACGTCGTGGAGGCCATCATTCGCGAGCGCACCGAACACGGGGCCTTCACGGACCTCTTCGATTTCGTGGAGCGGATGGCCGAGATGCTGAACCGCCGCGCCTTCGAGACCCTGGTCTATGCCGGCGCGCTGGACTCCTTCGGTTACAAGCGTTCGCAATTCTTCCTGCCCTGCAAGAACGGAGAGCTCTGCATCGACGAAATCGTCAAATACGCAGGCCTCTACCGCAATGACCAGCTCGACGCCTCCAATTCGCTCTTCGGCGAAGTGGAGGAACTCAAGCCCGTGCGGCCGGAGGTGCCGACCTTCTCCGGCGACGAGGACATCCTCGCGATGCTGCAGCGGGAGAAGGAGTTCGTGGGGATGTATCTTTCCTCACACCCGCTGGAGCGTTATCGCTTTGAGATCGAGACCTTTACGGACTGCAAGCTGTCCGAGCTGCAGGACCGCATCGACGAGTGCGAGCTCGCCGACAAGAACGGCAAAGCCGCCGTCGCGGGCATTGTGACCGATGTCAAGACGCTCACCACCCGCAGCGGCTCGCCGGGCGCGCGCGTCGTGGTGGAAGACTTCGAAGGATCCTACGAGTTCGCCCTCTTCGGCAAGGACTACGAGGCCCTGCTGCCCTATATGCAGCTGCACGCGCAGGTCTTCATCGAGGGCGATATCTCCGCCCGATACTTCATCAAGCCCGAAGAGCGCGCCCAGGGCAAGAAAGCGCCCTACGGATTCAAAATCAAGAAGATCACGCTTCTTGGCAACCTCAGCGAGACGCTCATCACCGGTTTCAACATCCTGCTCGAGTCCGAGCGGCTCACGCCGGAATTCCGCTCCGCGCTCGTGAAGGTCCTCAAGGCCCACAAGGGCAAGATCCCCCTCTCCATCTACCTGCACGACAAGGCCACGGGCTACAACCTCGAGTTCTTCTCCAAGAAGTTCACCGTCACCGTCTGCGAGCCCTTCCTCTCCGCCCTGCAGCACCTGGGCGTTACCTACACCGTCGCACACAAGTAGCTTACACCGCACCGGACAGTTATTTCATTGTGTCCGGGGAGATGGTTTTACGGAATTTGTCCCGGTAGCTCATCACGCCTGTTGCCGTCGGCGCGGGCTGGGTCAACACGTAGCCGCCGAACAAAAACATATTAAAACTTGTACAAGCTATAAAATGTTTCTATCTTTGTGGCAGAAACGATTTGCGTATGAGATTTGAAATCATAGCTATGCAAAAGACCATAGATTATCTGAAAGCTCACGCTTATGGAGAGCCGGGGGCCTGGAAGAAGCAGGCGCAAACGGAGCTGGAGGAATGGGACTGGAAGCAATATTCCTTCCAAATAGCCATCAAGGCTCGCAGAGCCATGGCCCAGAAAGGAATCACGCAGAAGCAACTCGCAGAGATAATGGGTTGCTCTCAGCAGTATGTCTCACTAATCCTAAAGGGAACGCTGAACATGACGCTGGAAACTATTTCCAAGCTGGAGAAAGCGCTAAGCCTCGATTTGATTGGTCGTGCTTTGCTTGCTTCCGCCGGGCAGTATCGGATCCCTGCCAGAACCCCGGTTTACCTGAATGATCCCGGGCCGGAGTTGCGGGAAGTTCCTGTCAAAACCAGCTCGCTGGTGGATGGTTATCCGGTCCGAAAGAAGAAAGGGTCGGAATAAAGCAAAACGGCCCCGCAGTTCCCTGCGAGGCCGTTTTCTTATCTCCAGAAGCCGGGGCCGACACCCGGGCCGCCGGGACCACCCATACCGCCTGCGGCGGTGTAGGAGGAGAGCGTCACAGAGCTGCCGCCGGAGGCGGCGGTGGCGCCCATTCCCCCGAAGATCTTGGTGCCGGAGGCGGTGACGCCCGATTTCAGCGTCGTGGCGCCGCCCGTCGATACCACCAGGGTGTTACCGCCCCGGGAAGGCGTCTGGAAGGCCAGCGCGAGCGCGCCGTCCTGATAGAGGCCGTACCAGGTATTAGCGCTCCAATTCGCGGAATAGCACGCCTGGGTGAGGTTGGCGCCGCCCTCGAGGCCGCCGATGGCCACCAGCGTGCCGCTGATGACATAGAGTTTGTAGCCGTCCTCGGTGTTGGCGTCCACGGCAACCTCCGGCGTGCCGCTGCCGACGGCATAGACGAGGGCGCCCTGGATGTAGCAGTTGCCGTTGGCGTCGAGGCCGTCGTTGCCGGTGGAGATGGCGCAGACGCGCCCGCCGCCGAGGATCATGTGGCTGCCGGAATTGATGGCGTCGTCGGAGGACGTCGCATAGACGTCGCCGCCGGTGATAATCAACTCGCCCTTGGCCTCAATGGCTTCGTGGTTCTTGGCCGAAACGGTCACGCTGCCGCCCGTAATGACGAGTTTCCCGTCGAATTTGATGCCCTTGGCGGAGCTGGATGTGTCCTCCAGCCCGACGGTGTCCGCGCCCGTTATTTCATAGTTTGAGCCCGTCACGTAGATGTCGATGGTGCCGCCGGCGATCAGGCCGCCGGCGTCGCCGCTGATCCCTTTGCCGCCCTGGCCGCTGTTGGTGATCGCGAGCGTACCGCCGTTCATCACGAAGGCTACGTCGGCCTTGATGCCGGACGAGGAGGACAGGTCTGTGAGGTCGGAGTCATCCACACCGCCGGAGACGGTCAGTTTCACCTCGCCGCCGTCGAGACGGACCGTGCCGTCGGAGGTGATGGCCTTCTTGCCCTCCTTGCTCACGGTCACGTCCAACTTGCCGCCGCCGATCACGACCGCGTCCTTACCGCGGACGCCGTGGCCCTTGGTCGCGCTGATGGTGATGGTCGGAGCATCCAGCACGCACACGTAATCATCGGAGGAGATACCCGCCTTGCCGCCGGTGGACGTCACACTGAGCGATCCGGAGCCGCTGAAAATGAGCTGCGCTTCGCTAAAGAAGGCGCCTTTCTCGTCCTCATCTTCAGGCGTGTCAGTGTACTTCTTGCCGTCGGCGAGCTGGTTCGTGCCGTTCACGACCACGAACGTGCGCTTCTTGTTCTGGTTGTTGATCGCGGCGCCGTTGGGATTCGTCAGGTCCAGACCGTTCAGGACGATGGCCTGCTTCTTCTCGCCGTAGATCTTGAAGAAACCGTCTGCGGCCGTGCCGGAAAGCTCGTAGCGGATGGCTTCCTTGGTGGTGTTGTTTACGGTCACGTCGTTGCCGGCGACCGTCACGATGCCGTTCTCGTCGCCGCTCACCGTCGCGCCCGTGGCCGCAAATACAATGGAGATGGTGCGGTCGAAGGTTGTGTTAGCGATGGCGTCGTCTTCGTCCTCGAGGACGAAATTGTCCTCGATCGTGGTGTTCGGAACGACAGGATCAACCGGGTCGTCGGTGTAGGAACCATTATTCCCATTGCCATGGGGGTCCGTGTATGGATCTTTCTCGCATGCGCTCAGGATGAGCAGCGGGAGAAATAAAAAGGAAAATAACTTTTTCATAACAATTCGGTTTTAGTCACAGCTCACCTAAACGCAAATCATTTGCCAGTTTCCGGGCGATTCAGCGAACGGGCCGAATTCTTCAGCGAATCGGTGGAAGAGGAGCGGAATTTGTTTATTTTTGCGCATATGATCCTCGCTTTCCTGGCCCTTTTGCTGCTGCACAACTTCCTCGCCGTGCCCTTCCTGGTGCGGAAAAAGAAGCCGTGGGCATACGCGGCCGTGACGCTGGCCCTGCTGGGCGGTTTCGTTGCGTACGTGCTGCTCGCGCACGGCGGTCCGGGTCCGGGGATGCCGCCGCCCATGCCGCCGGAAGGAGATTTCCCGCCGCCTCCGGGTGGGCCGTGGGGGCCGGGAGGACCCGAAGGGAAAGGGCCGATTCCGCCGGAATGGCATGAGATGCTGCTTGGCGTGCTGCTCCTGGCGGCGAACGTCGGCCTGATCTATTGGATCCAGGCCCGCCGCTCAGCAACGCGCATCCGCGAGCTGGAAGCCGAGCTGCAGCAGCGGGACGAACAGCCCGCGCCGGCGGCCTCCGGCGTGATGACCTTCCGCTCCGAAGGCCAGGATGTCCGCGTGGAAACGGCGCAGATTCGTTTCGTGGAAGGCATGAGCGAATACGTCAAAATCTGGCGGGACGGCGCCGAGGAGCCGCTCGTCGTGCTGGAGCGCCTTAAGAATCTGGAAGAAATGCTGCCCGCCGGGCATTTCCTGCGCGTGCACCGCTCCTACATTGTCAACCTCGCGCGCATCCGCGCCACCGGCGCCGACGGAATCACCCTCGACGACGGTACGCACGTCCCCGTCGGCGATAGCTACCGGGACAGGTTCCGAAAAACCATTCGCCAAGAAAAAAACTGTTAACCATGGAAAGAGATTTTATGACGCTGGCGCGGGAGCGTTATTCCTGCCGCGCATTCAAAAGTACGCCCCTGACGCAGGAGCAGATTGACCAGATCCTCGACGCCGCCCGCCTGGCACCGACGGCCGCCAACAAGCAGCCCGTCCACGTCTGGGTGGTCAAGAGCGAGGAGGGCCTCGCGAAGCTGAAAAATGCCACCGCCTACATCTACGACGCCCCGGTCGTGTTCATGGTCGGCGCCAAGCCCGACAAAGCCTGGGTGCGCAAATACGATGGCAAGAACGGTGCGGAAGTGGACGCGGCCATCGTCGGCACGCACATCATGCTGGCGGCCTCGGCGCTCGGCCTGGGCAACGTCTGGGTGGGATCCTTTGATCCTGCACGGATCAAGGCAGACTTCCCGGAGACCGAAGGCTATGAGGTCGTCTGCCTCTTCCCCGTCGGCATCTCCGCCGCCCAGCCCAGCCCCAAACACTTTGAGCGGCAGTCCGCTGCCGAATTCTCCGACGAAATCTAGCCGCGCGGATGGGCGTGCCGGGCACACCAGAGGCCAATTTTGTGCCCGGCAGCAACCACCCAGGGGCAAAAACGCTATGATTTGCCCTCGGCAACCCGAATTTGCTGTCGCCAGGGGCAAATCAGGGGTCAGATGCCCCTGGGAAACGAGATTCGCCGGTCGGAGCCGGCGAATGACGTATGGAATGGGTCGGAGCTTTGCGACGCAGGGGGTCCGGGGGGACCGCCTCCCGGTTATCGGGTTAATTTGAAGCCGGCGTCCACGCTCTTGGCAGTGGTCAAGATGTTGCCGACCGTGGCCACCCCGGCGCTCGTCGTAATCTTTTTCATGTGTTATTCGTTCGGGGTGGTCCATCCTTGCGCGGAAACGGGATGCTCCAGTCCGTCGGGCGACACCAGCACGGCCCCCACCTCGGGCTGTGCCAGGTGGCCGATGATGTCGAAGGTCTGGAATTCCGTCCGGAAACGCTCGAACTGCGCGAGCGGAATCACGTACAATAAATGATAGTCCTCGCCGCCGTTCATCGCTGCGGACACCGGATCCAGGTTCAGCTCGCGGCCCAGGTCGAAGCTGCCGCCCTCGAAGGGAATCTTGTCGGCATAGACCTTGGCGCCCAGCCCGCTGTCGCGACAAAGGCGCAACAGGGCGTCTGCGAGGCCCCTGGTAACGAAATAACCGTACGCCGGGGAGAACTTGCCGTCTTCGAGCTGCGCGGGCAAATTCGGGCTTAATTCGGGTCTCAAATAGGATCCGACAAGCATCTTGTACTGCTCAAGCGCAGCCTGGTCGGTCGAACCCTTGTCGAACTTGATCCGCTCGCGCTCCAGGACCTGCAGGCCCAGGAAAGCGGCACCGAGGGCACCCGACACGCAGATCAGGTCGCGCGACTGGGCCTTCGGGCGGGCGGCCGAGACGGCGGCGCTGTGCCGGCCGGTGGCCGAGAGCGCGACCGTCAGGCCATTGCGCGAGGGCTGCAGGTCGAGCGAGAGCTGCTTGTAGCCATGCTCTTTGGCGCCGGCGACCAGTCCGCTCCAGAGCTCCTGCACCTGCGGGAAATCGAGCTTCGCGGACACACCGAGCTGCACCGAGAGCGACTCGGGACGCGCCATGACGGCGTACAGCTCGCCTGTGACCTTCAGCACGGCCTTACGGCCGAGGTGTTTGAGCGGGAAATAGACCAGGTCGAAATCGATCCCCTCCAGCAGCAGGCCGGAGGCCGAGGTGATGCATTCCTGCGGCTTCGCCTCAAGCCACAGCGGCTCTCCGAAGGGAGTATAACCCGTCCCTTCGAAGAGCTGCCGAATCGCTTCGATACGGCCTAACTCACTGAAGCTCTGCGCCATTACAGGTTGCGGAGAAGGTTATTCAGGTTGACCTTGGCGTCAATCATCGCGCGAAGCTCGGCGATGGGGACGCGCTGCTGGGTCATCGTGTCGCGGTCGCGCACGGTGACGCAGCGGTCGTTCAGGGAGTCGTGATCGACGGTGATGCAGAACGGAGTACCGATGGCATCCTGGCGGCGATAGCGCTTGCCGATGCTGTCTTTCTCCTCGTACTGGCAGTTGAAATCGTACTTCAGCAGGTCCATCACCTCCTGGGCGAGCTCGGGCAGGCCGTCCTTCTTGACGAGCGGCAGCACCGCGGCCTTGACCGGGGCGAGCGGAGCGGGGATGCTCAGCACGACGCGAGTCTCGCCGTTCTCCAGCTGCTCCTCGTGGAAGGAGTGCGACAGGACCGCGAGCACCATACGGTCGACGCCGATGGACGTCTCGACCACATACGGGGTGTAGGAGGCGTTCTCCTCGGGATCGAAGTACTCGATCTTCTTGCCGGAGAACTTCTGGTGGTTGCCCAGGTCGAAGTTCGTGCGGCTGTGGATACCTTCCAGCTCCTTGAAGCCGAAGGGGAAGTTGAACTCGATATCGGTGGCGGCGTTGGCGTAGTGAGCCAGCTTCTCGTGGTCGTGGAAGCGGTAGTTCTCGGCGCCCATGCCGATGTTGACATGCCATTTCATGCGGTTCTCCTTCCACTTCTTGAACCAGTCAAGCTCGGTGCCCGGCTTGATGAAGAACTGCATCTCCATCTGCTCGAATTCGCGCATGCGGAAGATGAACTGGCGGGCGACGATCTCGTTGCGGAAGGCCTTGCCGATCTGGGCGATGCCGAAAGGAATCTTCATACGGCCGGTCTTCTGGACGTTCAGGTAGTTCACGAAGATGCCCTGGGCCGTCTCCGGACGCAGATAAATGGTGTTGGCGCCGTCGGCGGTGCTGCCCATGGAGGTGCTGAACATCAGGTTGAACTGACGGACGTCGGTCCAGTTGCAGGTGCCGCTGATCGGGCAGACGATGTTGTTGTCGATGATGATCTGGCGGTATTCCGCGAAGTCGGAAGCCTGCTCGGCGGCCACGTAGCGGTTGTGCACCTCGTCCCACTTGGCCTGCTCGCGCAGCACATTGGGATTCGTGGCGCGGAACTGCGCCTCGTCGAAGTTCTCGCCGAACTTCTTGCGGCCCTTCTCGACCTCCTTGCCAATCTTCTCCTCGATCTTACCGAGGAAATCCTCGATCAGCACATCGGCGCGGTAGCGCTTCTTGGAGTCCTTGTTGTCGATGAGCGGGTCGTTGAACGCGCTCACGTGGCCGGAGGCCTCCCAGATGCGGGGGTGCATGAAGATGCAGGAATCGATGCCCACGATGTTCTCGTTCAGGCGGGTCATCGCGTTCCACCAGTATTGCTTGATGTTGTTTTTCAGCTCAACGCCCATCTGGCC
>JAEEGJ010022673.1_pt1 | contig 13299 bp, 14 predicted proteins | sample 8958761 | NCBI WGS metagenome assembly JAEEGJ01 (sample SAMN16246546, study PRJNA631951) | gut metagenome | biome: gut microbiome; feature: rumen; material: RS-attached | host: Bos | place: Iran: Karaj | collected 2018-10
AAGTTTAATGAAATAAAGCAATTACTTATAGATAACGGAGCTACTTTAGATACAGTAAAAATTCCATATATTGATTACGCTGTTCCTTTATATCAAATAATTGCCCTTGGAGAAGCAAGCTCTAATTTAGCAAGATTTGATGGTATAAAATATGGATATAGTACAGAAAATGCTAAAAATGTAGATGAATTTTATAAAAAAACTCGTAGTGAAGGCTTTGGAGATGAAGTTAAACGCCGTATTATGGTAGGATCATTTATGCTAAGTGGTAAAAATGTATTAGAATATTACAACAAAGCATTAAGAGTTAGAAAAAGTATTGCCACTTCTTTTGAAAACGTCTTTAAAGACTATGATTTAGTAATTGGACCAACTACAACTTGTTTACCATATGAAATCGGAGATTTCTTACAAGATCCAAATAGATCATTTATGGATGATGTATTAACAATTCCTGTTAATATGGCAGGACTTCCTGGTATGAATGTACCAATTGGTTTTTCTAAAGAACATTTACCTATTGGTATGCAAATAATAGGTAATAAATGGGAAGAAGCAGTTATGTATAAATTAGCAGCCTTTATTGAAAAAGAATTAAACTTAGATTTAGTTCCTGGAGGTGATAATAATGAGTAATTATAAACCTACTATTGGTATTGAAGTTCATCTTGAATTAAATACTAATGCTAAAGTATTTTCACTTTCAAAAAACAATTACAGTGATATTGCTAATACTAATATTAATGAAATAGATTTAGCATATCCCGGAGTATTACCAACATTTAATAAAGGAGTACTTAATACTGCTATCCTAGCATGTTTAGGACTTAATATGAACATTTCTAGAAAGATGCATTTCGATCGTAAAAACTATTACTATCCAGATCTTCCAAAAGGATATCAAATAACACAATTTAATACCCCTATAGGATTAAATGGATATTTAACATTATCAAATGGTAAAAAAGTAGGTATTTCTGATATTCATATCGAAGAGGATACTTGTAAAAGCTTGCATCACAATGGAAAAACACTACTTAATTACAATAGATGCGGAGTTCCTTTAATTGAAATAGTATCATGTGCAGATATGAATTCAAAAGAAGAAGCTATGGACTATGCAGAACGTTTAAGAGAAATTATGTTATATCTTGGAGTATCAGATTGTAAAATTGAAGAAGGATCTATGAGATGTGATACTAATGTATCAATTTCTAAAACAGACGAATTAGGTACTAAAGTAGAAACAAAGAATATTGGTTCTATTACAAATGTTGGTGTTGCTATTGAATATGAAGCTAAACGTCAAGAAGAAATATTAGAGTCTGGTGGTAAGATTGTTCCTGAAACAAGAAGATTTGATGATAAAACATTAACTACAATATCTATGCGTGTTAAAGAAGTAGGTAATGATTATCGTTACTTCCCAGAACCTGATATTCCATTCTTAGAATTAACTGATGAATATATTAATGAAAGTATTAGTGATCTTACTCGTCTTCCTGATGAAAGAAGAGAATCATATAAGAATGCTGGTATTAATCCTATTAATATTGAAAAGATTATCGCTAATAAGAATATATCTGATTATCTAGAAAGATTCTTAGATACGAATTTAGTAATTGCATCCAACTTATTATTAGGTGATATTGCAAGTTACTTAAATAAACATGATGGTGATATTAATAAGACTCATTTAACTGACGATAAATTTAGAGATCTAGTTAGTCGTATTGATAAAAAAGAAATTAGTAATCATATCTTTAAAGAAATACTAAATGATTTAATGGAGAATGATTTATCTATTGATGAAATACTAGAATCTAAAGGATTAAATTTAGTAAGTGATGAGTCTGAGATTGAGAATACAATTAGTGAAATATTAAATAAATATAGTGATTTAGTTAATCAATATAAAAATGGTAATGAAAGAGCTTCTAAAGCAATAATGGGTATGATTATGAAAGAAACTCATGGTAGTTTATCTCCACAAATTGCTAATGAAGTAATGATGAAATTATTGAACAAATAAAAAAGATTTAAGTTTTTACTTAAATCTTTTAATTTACTACAACATTAATAGTTTTACTAATGTTTTTATTCATATGGTTACGTACTTCAATTGTTGCGTTACCTTTTTTTCTACCTGTTATAATACCAACACCATTAACATCAACAATCGTTGTATCACTTGATATATAGTCAAATCTTTGTCTCGTATTATTTGGTGGGGTAATATTAGATATTTCAATTAACATTTTTTGATTTAGTTTTAATTCAACATTACTAGGTACTGTAAAATCTTCCATTGGAACAGATACAGAAGTTGGAACGATATAAACATCAATTTTTTTATTTATTTCTTGTCCTCCTGCTGTAATTGTTGCTTTTAAATAACCATCATTATTAGCTTTATATCCTTTAGCTTGGACATAACCAAATTCATTAACTGTTACAATTGAAGTATCACTTGAAGTAAATTGTGTTTTCTTAGAATCATTTGTTAAGAATGTTATTTGTTCACCTTCATAAGGACGTAGAGCAATAGTTGTTGTTCCAACATTAATATAATATTTTTCAGTAGCAGATGACATTAATTTAACAATTCCAAAAACGATTAAACCAACGATTACTAAAGCACCTAATCCATAGATAAGAGACTTAGATGAAGATTGTTTTGGTGTTTCACTAAATGGTTCATTATAATCATAATTTTGAGTATATCTTGGAGTACTAACAGGTTTATTATAATTATTATTTACTACTGGTTGACTATTATCTTGTTTAGATTGAATATCAACATTCTCATATACAGTATTATCAGCTGCTCCATAATTACCATAGAAATTATCTTCTTGTGCTAAATCTTTAGAAGATGTAACTTTCTTTTTACCTCTAAATAATTTTTTAAAGAAACCAGGCTTTTTAGTTTCATAAACAACAGGTTCATCATAATTATAATAGGCATTTTCAATATCAACTTCGGTATTGACAGCATTAATTTGTTGGTTTTCTTCATCTTTCTTTTTATTCTTTTTACTCATTTTATCACCTAGTATAAATATATCATTTACTTTATTTAAAATCAATTATTTGAATTTATATTAATATTGTTATATGTAAATATTTATATTGTATACTTTCTTTACAAAGACTACTAATTATTATAAACTATTAATGAAATTAGGAGAGTATTATATGCCAGAATTACCAGAAGTAGAAACAGTAAGACGTGTATTAAAGAAAAGTATTATAGGTAAAACAATACGAAAAGTAGATATAAGATATAAAAATATTATTGAAACTAATTTAGATGATTTTAAAAAGAATATTATTAATCAAAAGTTTATTGATATAAAAAGATTAGGTAAATACTTAATATTTGAACTTAATGATTATTATTTAGTCAGCCATTTAAGAATGGAGGGTAAATACTTTTTAAAACCAGAAAGTGATGATATTTTAAAACATGAGCATATTATCTTTTATTTAGATGATATTACCTTACGTTATCATGATACAAGAAAGTTTGGAAGAATGTATTTAGTAGATAAAGATAAATTATATACTGATACACCATTATCGCATATTGGGAAAGAACCTAACGAATTAACAGTTGATTATTTAAAAGAAAAACTTAATCGCAATAAACCAATTAAGACTCTATTATTAGATCAAGATATAATAGCAGGTATTGGCAATATTTATGCAGATGAAATATGTTTCTTTAGTAAAATACATCCTAAAACATTAGGATCAAAGTTAAATAAAAAAGATTTTCTAAATATCATTAAATACACTAATGAAATATTAAATAAATCAATTAAGAATGGAGGAACGACAATTAGAAGTTACACTTCTAGTTTAGGGGTTATTGGTCATAATCAAGATTACTTAATGGTTCATCAAAGAGAAGGTAAAGAATGTAAAACTTGTGGTTTTATTATCATTAAAACAACAGTTGGTGGAAGAGGAACATACTTTTGTCCAAATTGCGAGAAGGTGAAAAAATGACAATAGAGGGAGTATATAAAAGAACCATCTTTAATAATTCCGATAATGGTTATTTAGTAGGTTTAATTAAAGTAACAGAGAATGATATAGATGCATCCCTAAATAATAAAACTATTACTTTTACTGGTTATTTTAATGATATTAATATTGAAGATAATTTAAGATTAGTTGGAACATTTACAAGACATAATAGATATGGAGAACAATTTAGTGTAACAAGTTATGAAATTATTATGCCAACAACTGAGAATAGTATTATATCATTCTTATCTTCTGGTATTTTTAAAGGTATTGGTGAAGGTAAAGCTAAAAGAATATATGAAACTCTAGGTGATGATTGTATCAGTATTATGTCTAATGATATTGATGCTTTAGTAGGTATTAAAGGAATATCTAAAAAGAATAGGGAAGATATCTATAATACTCTTTTGGAATACGCTGATAATCTAGAAATAATTGTTAAATTAAATGAATATGGCTTTAACAGTAAAGATAGTACAACACTATATCATAAATATAAAAATAAAGTTATTGAATTAATTGATGAAGATATTTATAACTTAGTTAATGAAGATACTAATTTTGGATTTAAAAAAATTGATAATCTTGCTTTAAAACTAGATTATTCTAATGATGATATAAGAAGAATAAAAGCAGGTATAATCTATGTAATTAATGAGGTAGTTAATACTGTAGGTGATACATATTTATTTAAATCTGAAATATATAATTATTTAAAAAGAGTTTTACTTGTTATCTTAGAAGAAGATTACTTTGATCAAGCGATTAATGATTTAATTAAAGAAGATAAATTAGTCTTAATAGACAACAAATATTATTTAAAGAAAGTATATGATGCTGAATGTAATATAGCAAAACGTATATCATATTTAACTAATTTAGATGATAATAAGTTTAAGAAATTAAATGAATTATTACTTAATAATGAAAAGAAATATAATATAGACTATAACAGTGAACAAGAAGAAGCTATTAAAAATAGTTTTATAAAAAATGTTTTAGTAATAACAGGAGGACCTGGTACAGGTAAAACAACTATAATAAATGGAATATTAAATACATATAAAGAAACATATCAATTAAGTGTTCAAAAGATGAGAGATAAAGTTATATTACTTGCACCTACAGGAAGAGCAAGTAAAAGAATGAGTGAAGCAACTTTATATCCTGCATCTACAATTCATAGATTCTTAAAATATTCAATGGATACAAAAGAATTTCAAATAAATGAACATAATAAAGTATATCCTGACTTAGTAATAGTAGATGAAGTATCAATGATAGATACAAATTTATTTGCATCATTACTAAAAGGAATAGATTCTCATGTTAGATTAATATTAGTAGGTGATGAATTCCAATTACCTTCAGTTAGTCCAGGTAATATATTAAAAGATTTAATTGAATCTGATTATTTTAATTATATTAATCTGACTACTATTTATAGACAATCTGATAATTCATTTATTCCTATACTTGCATCTGAAATAAAGAAACAAGATATTGAATCAGATATTAGTTTAAAGAAAGATGATTATAATTTCTTACCTTGTACTAAATTAGAAATTAGAGACATGATTAAAGAAATAGTTTCTAGATCAGTAAAAAAAGGATTAAGTGAAAAAGAAATTCAAATACTTGCTCCTATGTATAAAGGAGAAAATGGTATAGATAATTTAAATATAATATTACAAAAAATATTTAATCCTGAGAAGAGTAGTAAAAAGGAAGTTACTATAGGATCAGTTGTATTTAGAGAAAATGATAAAGTATTAAATTTAGTTAATAATGTTGAAAATAATATATTTAATGGTGATATTGGATATATTAAAAAGATAGATGTTAAGAGTAAAGAAGATTTTATGGTTATAGATTTCTATGGTAATAGAGTATCTTTTAAAAGAGAAGATATATCTAGTATTAGACATGCTTATGCTATGACTATTCATAAATCTCAAGGTTCTGAATTTGATCATGTAATAATGCCTTTAACAATGGAATATATAAGAATGTTATATAACAAACTTATATATACAGGTGTATCTAGAGCTAAGAAGAGTTTAGTACTTGTTGGTGATCCTAGAGCATTTATGATGGCAGTTAATAATAATAATTCATTAACTAGAAAAACAACATTAAAAGAAGACTTAGATAATGTCTATAATGATACTTCAAAGTTTAAGATAGAGTAATTTGCAATAATTACTCTTTTATTGTATAATACAAAATCATTGAAAAGGGGATTGTTATGAGAAAAGGTATTTATGCAATAGTTAAACCTAAAGAAGATGGACATGTAGATATTAATTTACTATGTGGAGAAAAAAATGGTTTATTTACTATTAATGAAAATATAAGTAGAAATACAATTGGAAGTGTTACTAGAGTAGTTAGTAGAATGAATATTGATCAAAGTAAATATCATTTTGTTAAACTTAATAAAGTAACTTATTTATCAGGAATAGATGATATTGCTACTAGAGATGAATTTGTTGATACACTTGGTGTATTAGCTAAAGCTGCTACTGCTGCTAATACTCAATTATATGCATATAATAGTGGTAAGATAGTATTTACTACTGATAAAGATTTATTTACTCAAAAGAAAGACGCTTTCTTTGGTTCATTAAATAAAGTAGCCATGGAAAAATTAATTGAAACTGAAGTAGGTAGAAGAAAATAAAAAAGAAGGTTTAATACCTTCTTTTTATTTTAGTTCTTGATATATTGATTTATCAAATGTGTGTTCTTTGATATCAAATGATTCAAGTGATTCAGTATCTACTAAGAAGAACTTATGTAATAAATTATCTTTAGATCTATCTTCTGAAACTGGATCGTCCCAAGTTAAATCTAAATGTAACCAACTTCCATCTAAATAAACAGCATTCCATACATGTGTATTTGATGCAACTTTATAATTTGTAATACCTAATCTATCTAATACAATAGACATTGTATCAGTATAACCTGAACATATTGCATGACCTTCAAATAAAGGACCAATTGCTTTATCAGAATGATATGTTGTCTTTCCTAGATTTTTTAATTCTTCTTCATATTTTTCATCATACTTTGTATGATTAATAATATAATCATGGAATGCATATATTATTTCTTTATTAGTCATTCCTTCAGAAACTAGGGAAGTCCAAACTCTATTAATTTCATTTGATATTTTATTAATTTCTTCTTCTGAATATAAATGTGTTATATAAACTGTTACTTCTCCAGCTGTATCATATTCAATTCTTATAGTAGAGAAGTTGTTATATGGAGAAACATAGTTACCTATAGTAGTTAATACTTCATTATTTGTTGTATTACTAATTTGTTTTATATCATTTAAACATTCTTGATATTCATTTGGACAATAGAATGTGAAAGTATCATATCCTGAATCTAATATAGTATATAAAACATTTAATAATTCTTGATAGTTATAAGGAACAAACTTATCAGTAGTTTGTAAATAAGCATAATCTTTTTCTTTAGCATATTGATTTTTTTCTTCAATAGATACTTTAGGAGTACTATTAAAGAAACTTGCTAACTTAGTTGTTATTTTATCTAAATAAAATATTGTAGTTCCAGTTAATACTAGACATATTATTATAGTTAGTATTCTTTTCTTCATGTATAATCACCATATAAATAATATACCATGAAATAGACATAAAAAAAAGAAATGATTATTTATTCATTTCTTTAACTTTTTTATTTAATCTTGATTTTTGTCTAGCACAAGTATTTTTCTTAATTATACCTTTAGAACAAGCTTTATCAATATCTGATATAAAACCTTTTAATTCAGAGTTAGCAAGTTCAGAATCTTTTTTAGATACAGCAGCTTCGATTTTTTTCATATCGTTTTTTACTTTAGATCTGATAGCTCTGTTAGCTGATTCTCTAACTGCATCTGTTTTAATAGATTTCTTAGCGCTTTTAATATTAGCCATTAATATTCGCTCCTTCCTTAAATACATATAAAATTGTACCAAATTTAAATATAATTTGCAAACAATTTATGCACTTTTTCTAATATTTATTGTATTTTCTTAAGTTTTAGTCATGTATATAGAGTTTTAACTATTATTTATGGGTATAACTATAGGTTAATAATAACTTGCATTTTATTACTTTTTGTTATATTATAACAAACCAAGAAAAGAAAAAAGGGAAATTCGCCTGTATTAAGGATAGAAAGTAGGGAAATACATGAATAGAGAAAATCTAAAATATGTATGTTGGAATGTTACAACAAAATGTAATAAGAAGTGTGTTTACTGTTTTCGTGAATTATTTGAAAGTGATAGAACTTTAGAAGATAACATGATTATTTTACACAAATTGAAAGAAGCAGGAGTAAATAGAATTACTTTCTCTGGTGGTGAACCACTTTCATATGAAGGTATTTATGAACTTGCTATGGAATCTAATAGATTAGGAATAGAAACTTTTATAGTTACAAATGGTGATTATGTTAATGAAGATAATATTGAATTAATATGTGATTTATTTAAAAGAATAACATTCTCATGTGATTCTCCATCACCTTATGTTAATAAGGAATCTGGAAGAGGAGCAGATAACTATGATCATATCTTATATTTGTGTAATTTAATTCAAGCTAAGAGACCAGGACATATTGTTCAAATTAATTCAGTAGTTACAAGAGCTAACTATGGTGAACAAGAATATATGTTATCTGCAATGAGAGATGAGTTATCATTAGCAGGAGTTAGTAGAATTAAATTCTTCCAATATTATCCAATTAGAGGATATGCTAAACAAAGAAGATGTACATTATCTATAACTGATGAACAATTTGATGCTCTTAGACAACAACAATCATGTAGACAAGAATTCTTTGATGTAACATTTAAAGATATTAAGTTCTTAGATAAAGATTGTGTTGTATCTCCTAAAGGTGCATTAAAAGAATCAGAAAATTATGAAGATAAAATATTAATAGAAGATATTACTAAAGTATCTTCAGAAGAATTACAAGAGGCAATTGATGGCCACTACGCTAAGAAGAAAGCAGGTGGTCCACATGTATAATGAATCAATTAACTTAAACCTATATAAAATATTCTATGATGTAGCTAAATATGGATCTGTATCTGCTGCTTCTAAGAATTTAATGATTTCCCAACCAGCTATTTCTAGATCAATTAAAAATCTAGAATCTGAACTTAATGTTGAATTATTCCATAGAACATTAAATGGTATGGTTTTAACAGAAAAAGGTAAAGAATTATTTGGATATGTAGAAGAAGCATGTAATAGTTTATTAGTTGGTCAAAGATGTATGAGTGAATCAGCTAACTTAACAACTGGTAAATTAGCAATTGGTGTTCCAACTCATATTGCTTCATGTTATTTATTAGACAAGCTTAATGCTTTCCATAAAGCTTATCCAAATATAGAAGTATCAATTATTTCTAGAACTACTGATAAATTAATTAAATTACTAGAAAATCATGAAATAGATTTCATGATAGATCCTAGTCCAGTTCCTTATTCTGAAAAAGAATTACATATTGAACCATTATTCAATTGTAGACATGTATTCTTTCAAAAGAAGGGATTAGGAGTAGAAGCTAAGAACTTAAAAGATTTAGAAAAAGAATCATTAATACTTCCTAATGAAAGAAGTAGTCATAGAAACAAATTAAATGAAATATTACAAGATCATAATGTTAAGTTTAAAAATGTATTATCAATAGAAACATCTGAAATGATTAAGGAATTAGTTCAAGAAGGATGTGGAGTAGGATATATCTTAGATAAATATATAGAATCAAGTGTTAAAAAAGGCGAATTAGAAATACTTCCTATTGAAGAAGAATTACCTGAATTAACTATTAACCTTATATATATAGATAAGTATTTAATGATTGCTCCTAAGAAATTTATTGATGAATATATATTAGTTAACAAATAATTATATAATGGTATAACAAAACGTTATACCATTAATTTTTTGTTATAATTCAACATAGAAAATTGGTATTTTACAAATAATAAATAGTATCTATAATATTAACTATCACTTGAGAAGAAGATTAATAAAACTACAGATTTTAATCATTTCATGTGAATAAGGGGTTAAAGAATAAAAAGGGATACTGAGGTATCAATTGTTGATGTAGCTTGTTGATTATGAAAACTAAAAAATAGACCAATAATAATTTCTTAACTACAAAAACAAACCATATAAATTTATTCAAGGAATGCACTCTTTGTGCACTATACACTATTCTTTGAATCTTTGTGTAATTCAATTCTAACTATATTAACAATTGATATAATTTTTTAGAATAATAAGGGATTATGCTAAAGAAAAAGAGGGGGGAAAATATAGAAGTATTTACTTCTATTTTTTTGTGCTATAATTAGACTAGGTGAAGTATATATGTTTTTTAAATCATTAAAATATAGAAGATTCAGTGCAATATTCTTAGATTTAGTATTAATATCATTATTAACATCATTATTATTTGGTAATACTATAAGTAATCCTTATTATAATGATTATAAAAATAGTAGTAAGGAATATACTGAATTAATAAGTAATATAAATCCTCAAGAATATAGTACACCTGATGGTGTTATTAAATTTAAAGATAAAGTAAGTGATGCTTTATATAAAACATCTAAAACTAATATATTCTATTATGTTTGGTTTATAGTATTATCTTTATTATATTTTGTTGTATTTCAATATAGTACAGGTGGTAAGACTTTAGGTAAGAAGTTATATAAACTTAAAGTTTTTAATTCGGATGATAAAAAGAATGTTATTTTCTTTAGATTATTATTTAAATCATTATTCATTGGTGAATTCTTTATATTTGATGGAATAGTATTAATTAGTATATTAAATATAGTTGGAATACTATTAATAAATGATGCAAATATATTCTTTTACTATAATGCTATTATTAGTTTATTAGGTATTATTTTAGAAATTATTCTATTAGTTTCATTCTTTAAAAGTAAAAATAATGAGACTATATTAGACAAGGTATTTAAAACTAAAGTAATAGAAGTAAAATAATTGTTTACAAATATTATAAATATGTTAAAATAACAAGAGAAAGAGGGATATTATGGCTACTAGAAGTGAATTACGTGAAAAAGTAATGACTATTTTATATCAAATAGAATTATATAAAAAGAACAAAATTGAATATGACGTTGATGCAGTTATTAAAGAAAACGTTGAAATAGAAAATGAATTTGTTAAAGATATGGTATATGGTATTACTACTGCTATAGATGAAATAGATGAAATTGCTAATAGTCATTTAGATAATTGGACAATTGATAGATTAGATTCTATGGGTAGAGCAATATTAAGAATGGGTATCTATGAAATTAAATATATGGATACACCTGATTTAGTTTCTATAAATGAAGCAGTTGAACTTGCTAAGAAGTATTCAGATGATTCAGTTAGAAAAATGATCAATGCTGTATTAGATAAGTTAGTAAATGAAGGAGAGTAATTCTCCTTTTTTTATTGCATAAAAAAAGATTACTATGTAATCTTTATCTTTTAATTCTATCTGTAGGAAATTGTATTATTTTTCTTTTTTGTTCTATATTATGTTTTTCTTGATATCTTCTAAGTAGACTTGGTATATATTTTATTTCTTTATCAGTTAATTGAGTACATTCTGATAAAGAAGTTAAATAATATGTATTAGTATCTATATGTGTATTTGGATAAATAATATTATGGGGAAGAAGTGGTAATTCTTCTGCTGTTTCAAAGTCTATAACTATTCCTCTATAGCAGAAGACCATTCTAAATTCATCGTTTATATCTAACTTTTTTCTTACTAATGAACCTTCAAAATTGTCTTCAAACATTACACATCTTGCTAGGAATACTTTTTTACTAATTAACGCTTTATTCATCGTTGTCATCTACCTTACTTAAACATTATAACATGCGTGTAAAAAATAGTCTTTCAAAATTTGACAAAACAGTATTTTTAGTATAGTATAAACTTCAATTTCTAGGGGGGGATTATTATGAGGTTTTGGCAAAAGAAGAAATTGGTAACAATTAAGGACTTAGAAACTAAAAGAGATGACTATCTTAAACATAGATTTACTAAGTATGTTATTGATTATAAGGTAGAAGATGATAAGCTAAAAGTGCTATCTAATATAGGTAATTATAGATATATTAGAAATAATGCTACTAATACTAGAAAGTTAAATAGAATTATAGTTAAGAATAAAGTTGAAATACAAAATAGAATAGATAACTATGCTAATGAATTTGGACAAAGATTTACAATATTCTTACTAAATGTATTCTTTATATGTTTAGCAGGAGCATTTAATTTATTAACATTCTTTATTGGAAGTTATCCATTATTCTTACTTGGATTATTAACATTCCAATTATGTATTTTAACTACATTATATAGTGGTTTAAATTACTATGTATCAATTAAAGAAATTCAAAATTTAAAAAGAACAATCAATTATAAGATGAAAGATGAATTAGAATTTCCTAAAATTAAAAATTTTATTAAAAATTAATAGTAAAGTGAAAGAAAATTTTGTTTCTTTCACTTTTTCTTATGTTATACTTATTTTAGGAAAGGTGATAGAGATATGAAGTTTTGTTCTAACTGTGGTGGACAAATTCCAGAAGGTACAGCATTTTGTCCAACATGTGGTGCTGCTGTAGCTCAAAATGTTAATCAACAACCACAACAACAAGTTGCTCCAACACAACAACCTGGACAACAATATAATGGACAACCAAATGTAGGAGGAGTAGATACTAATACTGAAAAAATAGTTGCTATTGTTTCATACTTAAGTATCATTGGCTTAATTTTACATTTTGCTAAAGCTGCTAAAACTCCATTTGGACAATTCCATGTTAAACAAGCTGCAAATCTTTCAATTATTGAAATAATTGCAAGTATTGCTGTTTCAGTTTTAAGAGTGTTAATTAGTCAACTTGGTATTCCATTTGTAGGAAGTATTTTAGGTTTAGTTAATACAGCAATCTATATTTTAGGTTTAGTTGGATTAATTTGGGCTGCTCAAGGAAAAATGGATAAATTACCAGTTGTTGGTAACATTGAAATACTTAAATAAGAAGATATAAATCTTCTTTTTTTTTGCTTTAAATGTTATAATTTTTTTAGGTGGGTATTATGAATCAAGATAAGATTTCAAGTACAATTAAAAAGATAAGAAAAGATAATGGTTTAACTCAAGAAG